>Ga0181407_1000401_pt1 | contig 14786 bp, 31 predicted proteins | sample 30SPOviralmetaG_FD_130136 | JGI IMG/M metagenome (GOLD analysis project Ga0181407, IMG submission 130136) | Marine viral communities from the oligotrophic San Pedro Time Series (SPOT) site, San Pedro Channel, CA, USA - 30 SPOT_SRF_2012-01-26 | ecosystem: Environmental > Aquatic > Marine > Strait...
CCTTTTCTTTGATAGGTTTAACGTGAGCTAAATGTGCGGTTAATCGTTTCATATTATATATCAATTTTAATTAGTTTAAAAATAAAGGTTCTTGGTGGGTTAAACAGTTGGATATAATAGTGAGCAACTTTAACCATAACACTCTACACCACGTGAAGGTGGCCTTTGTTCGTAGAGCTATGGAAGTCGAGAGGTTTGCTACATTGCTTTCGATTGATGCCGGTCTTAATCCTAGTCGCGTCCACAATTAACGTCTCTTCCATATTCTGTAACTTATGAGATAGTTACCTATCCCATTTAATTATATTAAATATACGAAATATTATTCATACTACCAACTATACTTTAAGATATTTTTTATATTGTTCTGACATTCGATCAAAATATTTTGACTTCATTATTATCCTATGAGCTTTACCAAGCTCTTTTTTATCAGCTACATTTATTAAAAAAGCAGGAACAAACTGTCTAGGATTAAAACCATCGACTTGAGTGATACTATCTTCAGGATTAAAACATATAATTTTATAGTTTGTGAATCCGTTATTTTTTATTAACTTATTTAAGAACGATTGATATTTTCTAGTATCTGAAGCTGATATTGTATCACTATTAACTTGAGCAAAAAGAGCAGAGTTGTATTTACTATCTACAAACTGCTTCATTTTATCTAGAAAGCTTTCTGAAGTTGGATCAAATACGTCTATCATTAGTTTATCTTGATCTAATTCTGGACCTGCGAAAGGACATACTGGCATATTTCCAAACTCCTCTCGCTTAGGTCGAAGTATAAAATTTATATAACCTTTCATTTTATTTTTTAGATTAGTATATGGACATTTTGTATCAGCCATTATAAACAGCTAAAATATCTTTCACCTCTATCACATAATACAGTAATAGCATTTTTCATATTATTATCATTTAACCAGCGTTTAGCAGCGAGTACATTTGCGCCAGCTGATATACCAACAAAAAATCCTCTAGTAGCTAATTGTTTTGCAAATTGAGATGCATCCGCAGTAGATACCGTAACGACTTCATCTACAAAGTTAAGATCGACTAGAAACTTACTACCATCTCCAATACCTTGTATTCCGTGAAGCCCTGATTCCCCTCCACTCATAACCGGAGACTCTGCAGGCTCTACAGCAATCACTTTTATATCAGGCCACTGTTCTCTTAAATACTTTCCAGTACCCATTATAGTACCACCTGTACCAGTTCCAAGTATAAGAGCGTCTGGTGTACAAGATTGATGCGTCATAAATTGTTGATAGATTTCAGGTCCTGTAGCTTCGTAGTGTGCTTGAATATTTAGCGGATTATGAAACTGGTTACAGTTAAAGTACCCGTGTTTCTCAGCCATTTGATCTCTCAACAATATCGCGTTATCGAAGTCACCTTCGTTAACCTCTATTAACTCTGCTCCATAAAATTTGAATATTTTTTTCCTCTCTTCAGACATATTACAAGGCATGACGATTATCATTTTATATCCGCGCTCTGCAGCTAGCATAGCAAACGATATTCCTGTATTGCCTGATGTTGCTTCTATTAAAGTATCTCCAGAGGATATCAGCCCTCGTTTCTCAGCGTTATTAAGAATAAAGGTTGCCATTCTATCCTTTACACTTCCTCCTGGATTCATTAACTCAGCTTTTCCCCAGACTGTACTGTTACCGAATTTAATCGGTATGAGTGGTGTGTTACCTATGTAGTTTGATAATTTCATTTTATAACCTTTATAACTATTTTTTTTCTAACATGATACGAAACATTGCTCCCCTGGAGGAGTATTCATTAACTCTTTCTCGACATATATGCAGCTATCACCTTCTACAAACCCTTTTTCTAATAAGAGTGGTAAGCTCATTGGCTTACACCACGCATATACTATATAACCTCTATATTCTTCACCTTTATGTATAAAGTCCCATCTTATATCCCATAACCGTCTATATATACCTTTACGTCTATACTCATCGTGCACCCACGCATCTAAAAACTTAATCCTTTTATCAGCTTCCATCTGCATATGAATATGACCTATACATATATTATTACTATATGCGACCCATGCATGTTGTTGATGTTGAGTCGTACCTGATGGAGGTATGTATAGTATATCGTAGTTCATTAGTTTCTTTATACATAACCTTTTTTCTTTTATCGTTTTTTATTAATGTGTTGCTTTAATACTTTATCGTGAGCATATGACCATCTAGAACGTGTATCACGAAATCGATGTTTACCTTGTCTACTCATTTTTTTTAACTGTGCATCAAATTCCTTTTTAAGTCCATGCTTATCAATTGAATCATAAATATTATACCAAAAATCTTCCCAATGCCCCATTTTTACTACTCCCATTTAGGTGGATCAGCTGGACATGGCGCAGGCGTCAGTACCTTTATGATCATAAAACATTTACAAATCCCACACTGTGTAGTAGCTTTCCAGTAATGCTCACATGACCTACATATAGCTAGTTTTTCACTGGATGTCAGACTCGTTTTCTTCATGTATATAATTATAACGTACCTCTATTATACGTAACTTTTCTTTTGAGTGTTTATTAAACCCACCAAAATATTTAACTTCGTTAACAGAATCAGATAACGTCTTAATAAACATATAATCAGATGTACTTTCCTTGATGTAGCTTGCGTTAATTAATTCAGTTAATACACTTAAATAACTCAATGCTTCTGTTCGACGCTTTGGCTCGTTAGGAGTTAACTCCTCTTTAAGCTTTGCGAGCTTATTCTGTAGATTTTTAAAGCTATTTGACATTTAATAGTTTCTTAATAATTTCTTAATATGTTTGTTTATATAAATATTTACTTATTAATGAATATGAAAAATAATAAAATAGATATAACTCCAGTGCTTTACGTTATTATAATGGTAACTGTTTTTATATTAGGAGTTTAAGTTAATATCATCATCTTTTCATGACCAACAATTAATGTTGGGTCAACATAACTTCTATACCCTAATGCTTTAGCACGTATCTGAAATAATGCATCTTCACCTGTACCGTGTTCATCTTGAGTAAACGGTTGATCCATTTCATCGAATACCTCCGACTTAACAAGCATCCAGCCTAAACCATTTGCTTTAACTTCTAATAGATCAGTCTTACCTTTTATATCACCTCGAGTCAAAGTACCTCCATCTAAAGATCCACATGCAAAGTCGTTATAAGGATATACCGTCTTCATAACATACAACCCAGATACAATTGAAACATTTTTATGATTTAATAACTTATAAAAATTATCTGGAGTAAAATTAATATCACTATCTATCCACATATAATAATCAGGTCGAAATAACCTCGCACGGTCTAATACTTGATTACGTACAACATGTACATTAGGGTTGTAGTTTCTAAATAACCTCCACTCTATTTCTGGTGGAAGTGATTTAATTAATGAAGTCCAATTCTCTAAAAACCAACCTGAAAAGTTAGGACCTGGTATGCAAAATGCTACTTTCATAGGTTACTCCGGAGGAGTCTGACCATCCGCCAGGGCCCATTCATCACATGAAGTTAGTATATTTTTCATAAATTTATCTGTATTCATTACCATTATTAAATCAGGATTTTCCATGAATGCATTTTGTATTGCAATCCTTACTGCTGTCTTTGAGTATCTAGGATTCCATTTCTTTACCGGCTTTGATCTCGGTCTACCTCTCTGTGCCATATCTTTTCTCTTTAATTTTTACTAGTTCTGCGCATTTTTCGTACTCCTCACTCTCAACATAATAATCAATCATAGATTCAAATAACTCATCTTTATTAATATCATTATGCAGGTGAGGAAACTTCGGATTATAATCATCTGCCATTGGGTTGAATAGTAATGCAACATCATTGTGTTGATCAATACTTCCAGGTTGCATAGATGCTTTATCCATTAAACTTGCCCAAGTTGCTTTACCTGTCAAAATAAGATAAGTGTTTTCCATTGCTGACCTGAGCATGCGTTGATCGAATTCTAGTTCTTCTATTTCACTCATACTATACCTTTACTAGATTAGATCCCCAACCAACTTTTTTATCCATCTCTTGTAGGATAGCAGCATGTTTGGGATCTTTAATAATCTCATGTTCCATATACTCTGTCTTCCCAGCTATTACATTACGTACATACCAGGCAGATGTTGTTGAGCACTTAACACAAGTTTTAGAATTAGGAAGAGCCTTTAACCTACCAGGTTGTATCTCTTCGTGACATTTTATACAAATCATATAGTTCTTTTATTAGTTATTATATATAAAGATAAGAAAAATAATTCAGACTACCAACTGTTAAGCTGATAATACTGAAAGAATTTTACTTGCTGTTACTGACTTAACTTCAAAGTCTAAACTTTGACTGCCTAACTCTTTAGTAATAATAACCTCAGCATCTGTAACGCTTTCTGCGTCTATTAGATATTGTTCTGTCATTTTTTTCACTTTACCCGAATTAGGGTCGGTGTGATGTACCGATACTTTTGTTACATAATACATAACTTTCTCCTTTAAATTAATTGTTTATTTACTTGTCTACAACCAAAGAGACCTAACTCTTTAGCTTTTACTTCTAATACTATATCGATATCTAAACCGTAAGTATCTATTTCTTCTATAACATAATCAGCATGAGCTGTTGCTTTGATCTTATCTACTTTCTTCTTCATCTCGTTAAGAGTAGGCCAATCTTCTACTTTATCTGGATCAATAGAGTTAGCTTTACACATACGAATAAAAGCTCTATGTTCTTCATCGCGTTTAGATTCTGAATAATGAGTGCATTGACGAACATCAGCTGGCCATGTAGTAGCAGCTAGTTTAAGAGCTTGCTCTTCCGTTAACCCGCTAGTATGAAACTTGTGATGAAAATAATCGAATGTAATAGGTATACCTATCTCTTTATGAAAGTAATCATATAGCATCTGAACCGACCACATACTAGCCTTATCATCATTTTCTACTACCAATCGCTTCTTACAGTTATCTGATAATCTATGCCATGCAGCTATCCATCGCTTTGCAGTTGCATTATGATCACCATATGCACCTCCAATATGAATATTAATCTTGTTATCAAATGATGGTTCAAAACCCATCATATCAAACATTTCAGAATGACGTTCTAGACCAATAATAGATTTATCTACTACACTAGGAGTAGGAGAACCTAAAACCGTAAACGGACCAGGATGGGTGGTTACTCTCATATTATGTTTACGAGCATACTCACCTGCCTCGAATAATGCTTCACGTATCTCATCTATCTGAGGAAGCATATTAAGTTCATAATGGTCATGCCAAGGTATGAGTTCACTACCAATACGGAATAGAGTAATATTATGCTCTTTGTTCCATTTAAGGTAGTGTAATAAGTCTTTAGCATTATCCAATGCCTTGACACCCACTGCTCTATAATCCCAGCCTTCGTCTAATTGCCATGTTGATTTACGTAACGTACGTGAAGTAGTTACTCGACCTCCAAGTTTGTTAGGTCGGTTAGTTAGTCCTGCGTTAACGCAAGCATACCCTAGTCTAGTTCCTTTTATCATATTGTAAATATAAGAATTATTTATCAGCTTTCCAACTGATCTTTTACCTTTTTCCAGTACCCTACAGTGTTGTCTTTATCCTTACCTCTAGGACCTCCATTCCAAGATCTCGCCATAGCTTCTAATGTTGTGAGATTATAATAGTTGCAATATATATGAAACATCTCAATGGACTTATCTCTATTCCATCTGTCAATTAAAGTATACTGTATTGCTTTATTTTGCTTTTTTAGTATGCGATTAACATCAAATACCATACAGGGTCTTATCTGCAAGCATCCTACAGCATCTTCACCAGCATGGTAAGCTGAATCGTTATTACTGGACTCAATACTAATAATAGCATTCAATAGAAATTTAGTTTTCTTTTGTATACCAAAGTCCCATATTTCGGATTGACGTTGTAATGTATCTATCTTAAATAATAGACTATCGTTAACATGGGTTAAACTATCAATTAAGTGTTGACTGTTTAGTAGCTCTATCTCCTGATCTTCTATCTCTAATATACTTGAGAGATAAACACCCATGAGTAAAGTTATAACTACTATATTAAAAATTTGAGTAAATTGTTTCATCGTATCATTGTATTTAATTTAGGTAAAATTTTAGTTGCTGTTTTGTATTCTTTTAGAAGTGCATGTTCAAGTCCCATAGCATAAGAAGTGTATACTGTATGACCTAGAACTTTAGATTTCTTTCTAGGTGTTAAGTATATGTAAACAGTTACATCTTCTACCTCTTTAATATAATTTCTTATTCTTCTATTTGTTACATTAGAAACGCATTTGTATTGAGTATATATTCTATTGAACATATTACTCGTCTGTCCTATCTTAAGGACTTCTCCTCTACTGTTAGCAAGGATGTATACACCAGGTTGACTATAATGCTCTCGATTATCTTTTATAAGTCTTACTTCTTTTAATGCGATACCTTGTGTATATCTATCTGATGGATGTAAGTCGCATAGGAACTCAAATCCTTTATCAGTATAATATTTTATATTCATACATTTATGTTTAGTTAAAGTTAACTCCAAGTCAGTTAATTTATTTTAGTAAATCCATATTTGGATTAACTGTAGTGTCTAACTTGCTAACCTTGTCATTTAAGCTGTGTATATCTGACCACAACTTATCATGACGTCTATCAATTGAAGAGTTCCATTCATCTATTCTTTTGTAAATATCTTCCTGTACCGCTTCCCTATCTCTAGTTTCATTTTCAATTTGCTTTTCAAATTGTCCTTCAAAGTCTACTAATTCCATTCTTAATAGCTCCAGATCTTCGACCCTTCTGCTCAACCTTACCACACCCCAAACAGCGAACGCAAGCGCTACTACCCCAAGTGTAATTAAAACTGTTAAAATTGTTTCCATATTATTTCTCCGTTATTTTGTAGGCTTGGAGTTAAACGTTAACTATTTCTTTCACTATATGTTCACCTGACTTAATAATATCAAGCTTATACTTTGCACCATCTAATGAGGGTGCACCAACTGGACCGTGTATACCTGCTACACCTAACTCTCTAGTCCATGACTTACTAAACCAGCCAGTTTGCATCTCAATATAATACGACACTTTACCTCTTAGTTTATCTTCTTCTCTTACAATTCTATACATATTTTTCTCTTTAATAATATCTTCTTCGCTCTTTACTCTTACTTAACTGATCTAATAACTGTTGACATACCTCTTGGGTTATTTTACCATCATAATATAGTTGATGTATTAGCCTATTCATAATTTTATTGTCCATCTTGGTTTACCTACTGATACTTTTACTGTCCCTCTTGGTGAATAATATACATCATCCTTTGAATCTAATATGTCTTCTCTAAATGTACCATCGAAGAAAGTTGTTATAACTTTTCTTACTCTAGGTTTGTCATCACTAAAATCCAAACACAATACATTTCCATATACAACCTCAATTGTGTAGAATTTTGTTGCATGTTCTACTTCCCATAGTATCTCGCTTGTTTGATAATCAAACTCAATTACTCTCTTGCCTTTAAAATATGTGCAAGCCGTATCTTGAGCTTGCGCTATAATGCTTATAAAAAAGGTTATTGCTAATAGTAGTCTTTTCATATTATTTTCCATCTATTCATAATTACCCTCTGTATGCCATTTTGTTTTCATAATCCACTTTTAGCCTAGGATAAAATTTAGGTTCAATGTATCTCAATATACATTGGTCATCTGAGCCGGTTGGAAAGCCGGGTGGGTTTTTGGCTAACCACTCAGGATGTTCATCCATTGTTGTACCGTGAGGGAATGCATATTGAAGTGCATCTTCTATAACCTCTTTTATAAACTCTGTCCTTCCTATATAGACACCAGTGTTCATATACCTACCTGTTCCGTTGTTGAGTTTATCAACAAACTTTTTTACATCTGGCATACAATTGTATCCTAGTGTAGATGTTGTTGACATAAATAAAGCGTCACAGTCGAATGTTTCAAATATATCTATAACCCTTTGAGGGTCATCTTTGAATATTACATCCACAGCATCACAGAACATAAAATAGTCTGTGGTACATTTACCTGATTTGAAATAATTACTTAACAACTCAAGCTTAAATGTGTTTCTCCATGGAAGTCTAGAGTCTGTTAATACGGTTAAAGGTCGTATTCCGAGATACTCTAGATTCGCTTCTAATATAGATTTATCTTCATATCCTCTTAAGCTGGGGATTATTCTTTCTTCTATACTACCTTCATTCCTAACTGTGAGTATTGTTAAGTTGTCAGGTTTGCTGAATGCATCCTTATAACCTCCATGTTCTATTATCTGGTCAAAGGCACTTTTTACTATAAATCTATCATGTATAACTGGAGTGTCTATCATACCTCGCCCTTTTTTATATAATTATACCATAGCGTTGCTACAACCATCATTATTATAATAGTACTAAAAGTATATACTAACATCCAAGGTGTATTGCTAGCACCAGAAAATAAAGCAGGTACTCCCATTAACAGTAACCATACTATGAATATAAGTCCAGTATTAGTCTCAAGCTTCCTTTCTACTTTTACTGTTCTTTCAGTATTGATTAACCGAGATAGCGCATCTTGCATATCTTTACCATATACAGGTTGCTTATGAATGGTACCATCTAACTCTGCTATAGTTACTAGATACTTACAATAACCTGAATGAGCTTTGCTCTTCTCAATAAGCTTACAATCAATAGCTCTACGTCTATTGTATTTACTTTTCTTTACCATAATTTTTTATTCTATATAATACATAACCTAATACTGGTGTGCCATATAATAAGGTTAACAAACTTGGATGCGGCTCACCACACAGTCCAGTTGCGTGTTTTAGGAATTCAATCATAATATAATATACGAATTATTTTTCATAACAACAAATTATTTACTAGTTTATTTTTTATAGGTCATTTTTAATTACAGTACCTAAATGAGTTACCTGTTGAATTATATTAGTAATAGTAGGCCAGTAGTTACCATTTTTTCCAAATTGGATGAACGTACCTTTGAAATCTAACTGACCTCTATACGTGGTATCATCAATTAATATATCACCATCTAACAGATCCTTTCTGTGAGTTAGAAATACTTTTCTCTTAAGCGCAGGAAAGTGCTCTTCTATCCACGCACCTTTCTGACCCCACGCAGCTTTATTGTTCCAAGGTGGAGTAGAAGCAATGAATAGGTCATGACCCATATCAATTAATTTATCAACTGCTTCTTTAGCTCCCGGAATAACTTCAAACGTTGAAAAGTCTAACACTTCATCTGGATGCTTTTTATCATAATCTGATGCTGAATCAGGTATTAAGTCAGCTGCTTTCTGGAAGTCAGCTAACACACCATCCATGTCTATAAAAATTCTTAATTTATTTTTCATATTATATTTTATTTAAAGCTTCAATTGTACCTTCGAATCCTACCATATCTAATACTGGTGATAGATCTTCCTTTCTGCAGTAACTGTAATCATGCTTCTGCCATTCAAATCCGACCATCATAAATCTAGTTCTTGGAACTAAATTATTATCAAAGGACATGTAACTATACGTTTCATGTAACTGCCAGTTAGCCATAGTATCTAACTCTTTTAAGAACTCCTGATTAACATCATCGATAGTAAACCCCATACCATAACCAGAATACATAACATTCTTCTGAAGTCTAATTAGCTTAGGAGCATGCTCTTTAAGCAGTTCTTCATCCCAATCTTCTACAAGTGCATTCACATCATGATATTCTTTTATTATAGCTAACTCGTTTTTCCAAGCATTAAGTATATTCTTTTTCATCTCATCAGCTACTTGATCGTTATGATCATACATCGCTTTTGAATGAGGTTTAGTAATTTCGATTCCGTACTGGTAAACTGGTGCTTTTTTATTTCTAGGCATTTTTTAATTTTTAATTATTATAATGAGCTTGATCTAGTATCTCCCTCTCTCTTTATATACTAAAGATAAGAAAAAAATCGCAGACTACCAACTGTTTACTCAATTATTTTTTCCCATTTACCATTATTTAATAACTTGAAGGTACCTATATAAGGTTGCTTCCACTCGGTAGGAGCAATCAAACTTAAAAACAATTTTTTATCTTTATTCTCATATAAGTGATAATGTTCACCATGTATCGGCTGAAAGCTATATTCTGCTTCGTACACTAGAGATGTCCAGTTATACTCTTCGACCAGCTTCTTATACTCATCTCGCAACTCGGTTAACTTAGATTCAAAGTACTTATTAGCTTTATGACTATCACTCTTATCTACTTTGATAGGTTCAAATTTGGAACCTCCAACCGTAGTTGGATACGCTTTAGTATTAGCATCAAACTTTTTAGTCTCGTAATTGTATACTATGTTGTCCGGGTATTTTTTGCTCATGAGGGGCGGGGGAGGGGGTATAGGTGAGAGCGAAGCGACGCCGCGCGCAAATTGCCCCTCGATTTTTCTAGTTGTTTTCTATACACTTCAATCTAATCACTACTCATCCACCTTCTCTTTTTCTTCTTTAGCCATTTGAGCTTGAGCTTCTGTTATTGCGTCCGCTACTCCATTAGGGAACATCTCTCGGAAAGCTTCTCTCCCCATAGTAAAGTAGGTCTTAAGTATTTGTTTATTACGTGTTAGTCGAGCTCGGTAGTCCTCGTAAGACTCGTTCTCTGAACGAGCATTGGATAGGTTGATGTTGAGTAGACTGATGTCTTGTTGATTTGCCATAAGCGTTTTTTAGTTTGTTTAATTTATATTAATATAAGAAAAAATATTCGGACTAGCAACTGAAACTGGTGCGAATATAATACTGTTGTTAGTGACCATACACACGTTGATACGACTTTCTTTCTTCAGCTGTTAAATTGTCGTGCCACCCTTGAAACTCACCTCCTGTAATGGATTGTGATTCTTTATATATACGTTCGTCTAAGTCTGATTCAATGGTAGGCCGAAATGATGATATGGTAGACGTAGATTCTTTTTCTTTCTTATAATGCTTATCAGCGAACTCTGGGTATGTGTAGTTATCATCTGAACGGCCTTTACTTGGCTTGACTGTAGCATCGTTACCATATATAAGATTAGTAGCTTGCTTGAATGTATCTAGCTTATTATCCTTACCTTGAGCTACTAATTTCTCTAACGCTGTAGCTATACGTTCTATATTATTGTAATATAGTTGTTCATGTCTTGTTATTGCCATATTATTTCCTCTTATCAAAATTTTCTAGGTTCTTCATAAACTTCTTATTACGTCTATTAGAATCAATATGCTCCATTATCTGTGAACTTACATATAGCCCTAATACAAAGCCTACGGCACCCACGGTTATTAATGTTATTGTTGTCATAACTTTTTCCTTTTATTTAATTTTTTACGTCGTTTTTCTTTTTCTAATCTTTGACCTTCTTGCAGTGCATATCTACCTAACACAACTACTACTGCCATTACTACTATAAGTATTACTGTTCCTACCATAATTATTCTCCTATTTTATTAGCTATCTGTGACCAATTAATGCCACCCATTACCTTATCTAAAGCAGTACCTTGCTTCATACCATACACCTTCCACATATTATTAAACACTATCAGTAACGACTTGGGTATAGCATAGTCTGGATCAGAACTACAAGCTCTACGAGTCATTGTAACGTGCTCTAAATCCTTCGATGCTTGATCCCATTGTACTTCAGTAACAGCAGGTCCAACATGTTTCCATCTAGCTATACGATCCTCAAGGTCTATAAGCTTCTGTAAATGTTTATGTTCAGGTACTGTATACTCATCACCGTTAGCTACCCTGGTAGTATTATTATCTTCACATAGATCTTCGAAGCTAATAGTACTCATGTCACCACCTTGATTAACAAAGGTGTCTATTTTAGTCCTGCAAGGTTTATAACCTTGTTTCTTTAGATGATTATATATTCTGTCTTGTTCTTTTTGCATATGTAAAATTTTTGTTTCGCAATTTTTTTAGTTCTTTATATAATAGTACCCGGTTTATCTCTCAACAAACAGTGCACCTGTTCTTTATCTATCTACTTTTTATACTCATGTGTTCAACACATACTAACGTATTAAACCCCTATACCAAAAAATCGTGGTCGATAGACAAACCACTGTGTGCTGTGTTTAAGGAACAAGTCCCCCATAGTGGAGTTAATTACTACCACTTTGGGTTACCCGTCGCTTGGGAGTGCAATCCCTGTTTTTAGGGGGTGTCTTTTTCACTTGAAGTCCTTGTCTATTTTCCCCTATTAGGGTACTTTGGAACCTTGTCTTCGTCCGGTAAAGATCTACCCCCTTATATCTATTAAGACTCCATGTCTTCCGTATTGAATAGGTCTTCTTCGGTACCATCGTCACAGAACTTCTGAACTATCTGTTTAACGAATGTTCTCTCGCTGTCTACCCCTCCATCCGCACTATACTGTGGGTAGATGGTAATATCACTCGCCTCCTGTAACGTGAAGCCATCGTATAACAGTGAGGTCATCTCTACGGCTGTACGTGTACTTACCGGTGCTGATAGTCTTGACTCTTCATTGTTACATTCCTTTCTAGTCATCTCTGTGATGCCCGCAATGCTCTCAATTCCTTTGTTATCTACTAACGGGAACATATACCTAAGCAGATCAGCTTCTTCATCCTTGCTTAATAGATCCATCTCGATAATAGTAAATCTGTCCATCAAAGCTTTATCCATCACTCTAGTCGATGTATACTCGTTACCTATGTTGGCTGTTGCTATAAAGGTTACACCATCAGCTACATTGATCGTTGCCTGCCCAGACGCTTCATCTAGTCTCAAGTATCGTTGCCCTGCGTCTAGTACCGTCATTAAGATGTTCCATGCATCAGGATGCGCTCTTGACAACTCGTCTAATAGTATCACGGCATTAGGAGTCTGAATAGCCTTCACGAATAATGCCTCTGAGAAATAGGTACCCTCTTCTTTACTGAAGTGTGTGTTACCTATCAATGTAGCCCTTGGATCTTGTGTGGCACCAAGGTTAAAATAGAAGTCAGGTCTATCTAATGCATTAACTAATGCCTTCGCAGCCATCGTTTTACCACATCCAGCTGGACCTGTCATCATGATGTTCTTACCTCTCATACCTGATCTCATCAGATACTTCCACTTTAACTCGTTCATTTTCAAGCCCTTAGGTTTAAGGTCGTATGACGTGTGAATAAGGTGCATTAGCTCAGCATGCTCTTTTGGCACCTCTGGAGCTGGTACAGGTTCCGCTTTCTGCTTTACTGTTTTATCGTAATTGAACATATCCACCTTCTTCCAGCCATCACCTGTATAGTGTAGAGCCTTACCTTCTGCTAGAGCTGACTTCTTAAGGTTGCTCCATAGCTTGTGTGGATAGTTACTTGTATGACATTCTTTGCCATCTGTGTTGTATACCTTGATCTTAGTCGTTGTATACTGTTCCGGCTTGTAGTAGCCGATTAGTAGTTCGTTGATTGCACTCATTGATTTTTAATTTAGTTTAATACTAGGAGCTCCCTCCCTCTTTATATACATAAAGATACGAAAATTATCTCATATCTCCAACTGTTCCCACAGTTATTTTTAACAATTTACACTCTGTAATGAGAAGTTAGTTTTATCTTCTGTATAGAGAAGCGTGAAACAATCTCTGCTCGCACCATCGAAGGTATGTGTACAGAGACCTTCTTGTTCAACTATCAGGTCCCATTCACAGTTACCATCATCTATAACCGACATCAATACGTCATATTGAGCATCCGATACAACTACTTCACTACCTTTCTTGATAGTTTCACCTGAGAACTTACCTTGTATATCCTCGTTAATGACAATAGTAGCCGTTCCTTGTAAATTTTCTGTGCCTTTTAGGTCTTTATTTGTGTAAAATTTCATATTATTATTGTTTTATCTCTTTATCTTATACCTAAAGATAAGAAAAAAATCGCAGACTACCAACTGTTTCCTGGTTTATTTACCTCTCTATAGGGTCCGTGCCGTGGGAGGGGGTCCTAGAACCCTAGGCTTAATAACTTTTTAATAACTTTCTACTGTTTTTGTTGCTAGTCTGCCCTTTAGTTCGTATCTTTATAGTACCAGAGTGGGGCGAATTAAAAGAAAATGCTCATACTCCCCCGTTCCATTAGAGTATCCAACCGATTTATATTATAAAGATACGAAATTTTCTGCAGACTACCAACTATTTTAGTAGTTATCTGTGTTGACTGGACGTCCACCTATGTTGCCCACCATGAGGTAGTAGCAATTATAGCATAGGAGACGTAGATTCCATCGTCTATGGTTGGTCCTATCGCCATCCATATGGTCTAACAGGAGGGGTACAGTGTAGTCCACCACTCTCCTCTCATTGAACTTGCAATTGTCGCAACACTCTTCCAGGATGCTGTTGGTTATGATCCTTTTCTTTAGGTTACTTACAGGGTATTCCGGGTAGGCACCCTCTAGAATATCCTCCATACTGTATTTACCCTTCTTGACATTATAGGGCTTGGCTACCCCTACACCCTGTTGATTCTTATGCATCTCAAAAAGGCTGTTACCTGTGGCATCATCCCGGTACATCTTGGCATATTTCTTGTAGGTAGGGTAGGACACACGCAGGAACCTGGCAGCCTCCATATTTGATTTGCTATTCTCCATAGCATATACGATGTTAGCTTTGAGCAG
>Ga0181407_1000403_pt1 | contig 14771 bp, 18 predicted proteins | sample 30SPOviralmetaG_FD_130136 | JGI IMG/M metagenome (GOLD analysis project Ga0181407, IMG submission 130136) | Marine viral communities from the oligotrophic San Pedro Time Series (SPOT) site, San Pedro Channel, CA, USA - 30 SPOT_SRF_2012-01-26 | ecosystem: Environmental > Aquatic > Marine > Strait...
AACACCCGCCTCAAAGAGATCCTTAAAGTATTCTTCACGACCTAAAAGGTTAGATATATATGAAGTTTTACCAGACCCTGGCGGTGATGAAATACTTAAAACAGCACCATTCTTATCAAACATAGAAGCATAGAAAGGGTGTAATTCACGGTCTATTTTAACAAAATCCTCTTCTTTTCTTGGGGGATATATTTTATAATCTACTTTCGCTTTCTTATCATTTTCTTTCTCTAATTTTTTTGATTTTGGATTATTCTCCGATTGGTCTGGTATTGATTCTTTTGTTTGTTTCTTTTTGCGAGGCATATTATTATTATAATAGATTTTTTTTACATAAACCGAGCAAATGGATTATCATCATATCCAGCAGAACCGCCATTATTTTTATAGCGTTGTGTCGGTGGTTGTTGAAAATAGACTGGTTGTTGTGGCTGTAAAGGTTGTTGATAAACTTGTTGTTGTGGCTGTGAATATTGCTGAGGGGCTACCAAATTTTGACGATTAGTCGGTGCTTTTTCTTTACGGCGTTTATCAATATAATTATCTAATGTTTTCTCCATTAATTTAGTTAATCTGTCTTCGTCCCAAGTAGATTCTCTTTGGGCTTCGCTTAATGCTTGTTGCTTCATTTTTGCTTTCATTTCTAACATAGCATCTGCTTCTATTTGTTTATCAATCTTGGCTTGTTTCTTTTGGTCTCTTTCTAATTTAGCGGTTGCTTTCTCCATATCCTTCGCTTCTTTATTAAGCCTTCGCCGTTCTGCGGATTTGGCTCTTGCTTTTTTTAAATTCTCTAACTGTGCTTCGCTCATGACTCTTTTTTTCTTTTGTTTAGGTGTTTCTTTCTTAGGCGGTTCTTCTTCTGGTATCATAAAAAGGTCTTGTTTGGTCTGCTTCGGTTGTTCTTCAACAAGTTCATATTCCTCTTTAATTTTCAATTCTATATTAGGTTTTACCTCCTTAGTTGCTTCTACTTTTGGTAGTTCTTCTTCTACTTTTATCTTTACTGCTTTCTGCTCCGCTTGTTGTGCTTCTTGGTTGTCTGGGTCATTTATCATATTTAACAGTTTATCAGCCATTTATACAATCTATATACAATTTAAATTTGTGTAATTTACATAAAAACATATAGACTATATAGATATAATGAATATTTTCGATATTGTTGATTTTATTGATGATAAAAAGAGTAAATTAAATAGTTTTGATTATCTTGAATTGATGCGACTACTTTCTATTCTTCACGGCTCGTCTCTTATTAAAAAAAAACAGTTAGTCAATAGTTGTTATGATGAAGATAATGAAGATACTGAAGATAATGAAGATAACTCTTATAATAATGAATATATAGAAGACTATATCTAGTAGAATATAGTAGTATCAATATAAATATAACAATATCAATATAAATATAACTATAAATATATAAATTATACTATTATACGAAAAAGTGTATAACCGTATAATCAAACTCTACGCATATTGAGATCCATAAAAAAAAAAATAAATCTACCATTTCAATAATTAAAAAAGTTTCATTATACAGTTATACGAAAAAGTGTATAATAGTATAATTACTTAAAGATTTAATATTCTATATAAATATCAATGAACCACTGCCAATTTTGTAATATCCCAGTAGCCGACGAGACTAGAAATAAAGAAGAATACATAAAACATCATCAATCTCTAACACATTTAACTAACGAATATAGAAGTCATTTATTAAATAGAAAAAACAAAGACAAAATGAGTATAGAAAAATGGCAAGAGAGAGAATCAAGGATATCCGAACATAAAGAGTATTTAGAAGATAGTGAATTTGAATGTCCTAATTGTCCTTTTACAAGTGATGAAGCCGATTCAATGTTAAAACATGAAGAAGAATGTATGGGACTACGAGTTGTAGTCAAAGAAGAAGAAATTTATCCTTTCATTAAATGTAATGATTGCGGTCAAAAGTTTTTTGATAGAGGTCAAAAAATGAAGCCTAAATATTTGTTAAACAGACATAAAAAGAATTGTGCGAGAATGATGGTTAAAAACAGTAAGAAACGCCTTAAATCTTGGTTAGATGAAAATGATAATGTTAATATACTTAAAAAAATGTTATTGCTTATTGATAATGATGAATGAAGACCCCCTCGTAGATGCTCCTATACAAATCCAGAAAGTCAAATTATGTATTGAAAATGAAATAAACAAAATCAAAAAAATTGAAGAAGAAACTAACCAAGAATTTATGACTAAAATTTTAGAACAAGAACTAATTATTAGTCAAGCCAAGGACAAAGTAAAAGAATTGAAAAAAGAATTAAAAGAAAAAATTAAAACTAAGTCTAAGGATTGTGTAGTTATGAAAAAAATGTATGAAGAAGGTTTAGTCGATGCCGAGATTATTTATCATAACGCCAAATTAAAAGCGGCAGGTAGATTTAATGATGATTAAGGCGACGGCGTTTTTTCTTCTGTCTGCTCATCGTCTGGCTTAACACCATTAACAACCAGCTCACGAGTATAACATTCACGAATTGTGTCTATGTAAGTGGCTAAGTCCTTTAAGGCTTCTAGCCTACCTAATACTTCTTTTTTTTTATCCTCATCGTAAATAGGATATTCGCTATTTTTTACTTTAAAATTTTCAAAGTCAGCCATTTATAGATATAACATAGATTTTAAAATCAAAAAAAATCACTCAAAATTGATAATTATCGGTTCTTTTCCGTTCTTAAAATCTTCTAGGTCTTTTCCTCCTACTTTTAATTTATGATGATACTTTTTATAAGCAACTTTGTCGTATTTATATATATCCCTTAAAAGATCACGAAAACAAGTGACATGATAGCAACGGCTATCCCAATCGCCGCTTTTAAATAATGGTCTTAATTTACGGTCGCATATCTTACAAAATCTATCACCGTTTTCATCTGGGCTACAATCTAATAATTGTTCTTTCATTAAATAAAGCAGAGAAAAAACTAAATTTATATAGCCCTAATGTTATTGATTATAGGGGGTGGTTTTGCTCCTTGTCTAAAATTCAAATCTAATGATAAAAACCCATTAACGCTATCAAATTTTTTGCGTTGATTAGTATCATAATCTTGAAAAAATATTTCTACTAACAATTGATTAACCATAAAAGGCTCTGGATTATTCATAGGCTTAAAGGTCATATTAAAAGGCTCATAAGTTATAGGTATATTTGTATCATCATCTAACACAACTGGTATAGGTATTGTGCCGATTATTCTTTGTTCTCCTCCGCTAGTTGTTGAAAATTGATTAACATCACCAACAACATTATACTTACCTTGATAGGATTTAATAGGCATATTGTTTATTGATACCTTTAATTCTTTTGGTAGATTTAATAAAGATTTTACAGATTGATTGTTAATTTGTAAAAGTCCTCCTACAGTTCTATAAACATCATTTATATCACACCTACCAAGAAAGAAAGTTTTAAAACTATTATTAGTTGTAAAATTAGTTTTAAAATTAGCCTTAACTACTTGATTTTTACTTTCAATTGAAGACATAACCCTTTTTATAATAACATTAGCAACTCCCATAGTATCATTCATTCTATCAAAATATGCCGACCAAAATAAAAATTCATCGTTATTAACTGTTAAAAAACTTTCTGTTCTTTCTATTTCAAATTGAATTGATCCTATCATTTGTGCTGATGGTTCATTTTCAGTCACTGGATATGAACTACTAAACCAACTGGCTTGTAAATTATCTTGATCCGTTCTATTAACAAATTTATTAGCAACAAAACTATTAGCCAGTCCTATATCTCCAAATAAGCCTATATTAGGTTTTATTGCTGGACTATTTAATGTTCTTTTAGCAACATATATCAATTTAGTATTATTACTATCTAACAAATCCTCGTCTGTGCCTTGATATAATCTAATTACAAATTCGGTAGTCCCATTGTAAAGATTACCTCTTTGAATTTGAATAAAAAAGGTGTCTAAATTTTCAAATTTTAAAATTGGTGATACTGGATGGTATATTGGTAGGTCGGATACTACCTCAGCATTAGTGTTGCTATCATAATAAACATATTCTCTTTGACCGTCTATAATATTATAAACTCTTTCACCATTAACTATTGAAAATTCAAAACCTACATCTAATAACTCTGGGCTATAAGTTGCTATTATTGGGGTATATTCACTCGTCTCGTGAGCAACTCCTTCTAAAGATATACCATAAGCCATTTTAGAGGACGCATCATTTAAGTTTATTTTAGTTGATGAATATCCTCCGTTCGGAGATATAGATGCTCCGTTATTAAACCAAGCAGAACAAACAGAAACACCATCGGTTTCTAAATCTTGATTAGCATTGGAACGCTGCCAGTTATTAACATCAATAGCGTCAAAGTTATTATTAGTTCTCGTTCTTTCTACTTGTTTTTGAGGGTTATAAGTAGCGATAATACTAAATCCTTTTAATTGTGTTGAAAAAAATTCACCTTGATTACTTGTAAAGTTGGGGGCGTCAAAAGTAGAAGCACCTGCGGGTGTTATATTTACAACGCTATCAACATTATTGGGTTGTAAATCCATATCTACTGTAATTTCATAAAATTCAAATTTAGTCTGTAATGCTTTTGCTAGAACTGATGGAAATGCTATTTTAACAAATTCTGTTAAACCATTATTAGGAACTAAAACTAATTTATTATTTGGTATATATTCAAACAGACCACTAAAATAATCGTTTTCACTTACACCAGCATCTATGTCTATATTAGCAAAAGATGAATGTGCGTTATAAAGATCACGCCAAGTTATATTAACTTTTATACCATCTACATTACATTTAAGACATGTTTTTGCTCTATTATCATCTGGAGCATCTGTAATATTTGGAACAACTACACTAACCATTTGTAAAATTGGTATATCAATATTAGCCTTAGCCATTGAAGCCTCGCAATTAACTGGGAGAACAATCTGTTCGCTAAAGAAATTGTTAAACTCTGGCTTATTTGCTACCACATTTATATTAATAGACATTGTATAAGATTAGAAGACATTTAATTTTTAATAATAATTATTATGTTGAATCTTTTTAAAAATCTACCCACAGAACTTCAATGTAAAATATTATATAAAAGCGGTATGATAGAACCGTGTGCCGAAATAATGAAAGAATTGATTAAAGAAGAAAACAAATGGCGACAATGGCGTTGGGATATAATAAAAAATAGAGTTGAAGATGTTGATTTTATAGAACATTTGAAAGACAGAAAGGTATTAAAAGAAGTAGGTATAAGTATTGATTCTATTATTGATTTAATAATGTTAATTCATTTTGAAGATTTTGATAATGACTACTAAATTCTATTCTCTCTTGTTTCTATTTGGATACTTAAATGAGTGTCGGGTTGTAAATTATCTGCTTTAGTTCCATTTTCTTTAGAAATTTGAATAGCCAGTTCATTTAAAGGTATATTACCAGCATTATTTAAAGGTATCCATACTTTAGCGTGAGGGCTATGCTCTACAATTTTTAAGTTATTTTTTTCTATACCTTGTTCTACTGGTAGCACATATATTGTTTTATCAGTGCTTCTATTTTTACCATTATAACTCCTATGAGGTAGATTAGTTACTTCTACGCTAAAAGTTTCGTCTTGTAGTTCTAAGTCTCCTACTTCTGCTACTTCATTAAAGAAAGGATTATTAATACCGTCTGGCGTTAAACTATAAGGCAGAATAACTCTTTCATTAGCGGCATCATAATTATCAAAATTAAAATCTATCTCTAAGGCTTCTGCTTCTACAAGTCCATTACCAATACCAGATAATGCTCTTTCTGGCATAAATCTATTCCTTTGAGTAAAAGGTATTTTAATATTTTGAGGTATCCAAGGGTCTGTAAAATGAAAAATCGCTTTAGGCACATCTACCGCTCTAAGTCCGTCAATTTGTAGCATCATTGATACAGTATCATCTATATCAGTGCTAGGTTGAGGTATAGAAGCATATTTGTTCTCTAACGCTCCATAAATAAGAGTTGTTGTAGGTCTTCCGTGTAATGCTGGTTCGTTTGTCCCATTTACATAGCCGTTTCTTAATTGTGTTATTGTTGTATCATAATCGGTTAAAAGTCTAGCGGCATAATATGGCGTTGAATAAAATCTAAAATCCATTACATGACCGAACATATAGTATTCTGCTCCACTAAAGGCGGGGTCATTATCGCTAACCGCTCCCCCTATTGTTTGTATAAGTCCTAGGCCTATATTAGTATGATTTCCTCCTCCAGTAAATACATCGCCAGTATCTATATTAGTCATATCAATTCTAAAAGCATTTGAGCCTCCATCAACATACACAAAATGATACCATTGGTCGTATTGTATATCAATTGGGGTTGCTCCATTTGTTAGACTGATATTAGTTGGGCTACCAGCACTATCTCTTATACCTACATCAAAAACTGCTCCACTAACAGATGGATTTATTTCAAAACTAATTACTTGCTGAGGTGCGTCAGCATAAGTGTATCCGCCTAAAGCGGTCATTAGATACTGCCCTGTGCCAGTAACTACGGCATTATCATTTTTGAAATACACTAAACAAGAAATCATTGTAGCCCCTCTTGTATCTAATTCGTCCCTTAATTCAAGGATATTTCTTTTACTACTTGTCGGTGTTGGAGGTTCTGGTGTTATTGAATCTACTCTTGCGAACTGCACGCAATCTTTAGTGAATTGACTATAATTCCCAGGATAGGATATATCAGTCATAGCCTCACTTAGACCATTATCTCTATAAAAACAATGACCGTGTCCGTCATATACTCTATCATTAAAACCATTAGATAACCAACAACCCATCATTGAATTAGAACCGCCTCTCTTTGTTGTAGTGCTATCAAATTGTGTATTAAAATCGGCTTGACTATTTTTTACGACTTGTTTATACATGAGATTAACTGCTGGATATGGTAGAATGCTTCTTACATTCCAAACTTTTGCTGTAGCCCCAGTTCCAGTCGTCCATTCTAATTGATTTGGTATCCACGCCACTAAACCGTCCCAACTATATTTTTTAATTCCTGGGATAGAAGCGGCGTTATTGGCAGTAGTAGAACCTAACCAGATTCTATATTGGTCGCCTAAAGCATATTTACCAGTATTAACTGTATCTTGACTACCGCTATCTACATTTAATAATTGAGTTACAGCATTACCTTCACCGTCAAAAACTATATCTATATAATTGGTATCTCCGTATTTAGTTAAATTACCAGCAGTAAAACTAGGATTACTGAATAGGATAACTGAATTAGAGGTATTTATATCTCTACCTCTCTCCCAAGTTGGTGGATTTGCTATTGTAACAGCCGACCAAGTCCAATCGTCATTATTAACATCTTCGGCGTAATGATAATCATTACTTTTAAATCCTACTAAGGGTTGTGTAGTTTCTTTATTAACTTGATTAGGTTGTTGGTATTCTTGTGAAGAACCGCTTAGAGTGTTTTGTAAATTACTATCAAAAACCCATAAGTAATTACCGCCAGTAGGAGCATTAACAAAACAACCGAATACATTATCACTAAATTCTGCCATATCCCCTTTGGCTATTGCGGTATTAGGGTCAGCGATATTACCAGCAAATTGACCCATAAGCCAATTAGAGGCTTGGTCTGGATTTTGGTCTGCTGTAATTGTATTGGTAGGCATTACATATCGCATCCAGTTTGTATCGTTATCGTCTGTATTATACATAGTAAAAGCAACAGCAAGATCCCCTGTAGCAGTGTCGGCTAATTTAGCAAAAAACCGTCTATTTAAACAGATTTTAGCAGAAAACAATGTATTAAGATGGGCTACAAAATTTATTAGAGTGTAGGAGGTTTCATTTACATTTATAATTTGTTGAAATACATTAAAAGCATCAAATCTAAGATTCATAGTTGTATTAGCCCCTATTGTTATTACGGCGCTGCTTAAATCTTCAATAATAGAAGCCGAAATTAAACAGATATGGCTATCTGGTTCTATTGTAATTGTATTACTAAAACTATTTTTAAATTTGGCTGGGTCTGGTTCTCCATTACTTGATAGATTAAATAACATCTTTATTATTATATCACATATTATTAAATGCCAAAAGAATTCAAAATCCACGGTAAAATAGTTGATAGACAAAAAGTAGATATTAAATTAGTTAATAAACTACAGAGAGCAAAATTGAAAGAAGAAAAAAAGAAAAATCCACACGAACATTATTTAATCCCTCCAGATGAATTTGACTATATAAAAGAATTTGGGGCTAAAAAAAAAAAGATAGAAAAGAAAAAACCAGAATTTTTTTTTGATTTTCACGGTGATAAAAAGCCACTAGCAATAAAGAAGCAAAGTCGAGTAGAGAAAGCAAGGAGACCATTTACAATGAGAAACGGTAAAAAAGTATATCAAGAATTTCATAAACTATAAGTCGTCAAGATGTTCTACAATAAGGCTTTCGTCAAAAAGTTCAAAGCAGAATTTATTTGGTGATTTAAAGCATCTTTTAGAAATACGCTCTTTAATATAAATTTCATCATCGGTTATATATATTTTTCTACGGTCATTATGTATCTCCCAACGATGCTTAAATTTTTCGCTTTTTGGTATAGTAAATAAACTACCTTGATTAAAAGTTATAAACTGTTTTGTTTTTTTTGTAATAATAATTGTCGTAGAACCTAAATACCGATAAATCTTATTCAATTCTAGTGTATCCATTTTGTCTGTTTTTTTATAATTTTATTTCTATAAAAAAAATAAAATCAATTTTGTTTAATCATGTATATATCCAAGGATTTTCATTAAGAAATTTATCTCTATAGTCTGTGGCTTCTTTAAGTGTTCTAAAATATTTAGATACAATTTTTTCACCATCTACATGAATTTTAAAGTCATATAATCTCCCAGTTTTATTGTAAAATATATGGCGTTCATTTAATGGATTCTTCCATTCTTTATCATATCTTCTATGATTACAACTATGGCAGATAACACCTCTAATATTGTATTCATCAGCGATATTGTGGTCGTGGTCTAATGTTCTACCGCTTGTCTTACAAAAAGGGATTCCACAACATTCGCAATGTGTTTGAATCATATATTCATTATAAACTATATCAAACATACAATCATTAACGCCGAAGTTCATTCCATTATACTTCCATCTTGCTTTATAGTTTGCTTTATGACCTTTAGGGCTATGTCTATAATCATACATATATTGTCGTAAATTGGCTGTTTTAATTTTCATACTGTTTAATAGTAGCATAGATAAAATTTCATAATCCATTTATAATTCACGAAAATAATTGCTTTAAATAGTAAAACATAGAATTATTTTCAATTTTATTGAAGTCTATCATATGTTTATTATAAGTAAAGTTATTCCATAAATGAACTCCAATAGAATGTTGTAGTATGATTTTATTGTGTAAAGGTTTAACATTATATTTAGTTTTATATTCATCACTATAATACAATTCTTTAGCATTCCACCAATCTACACCGCAAAACATAGATGGCTCTTTTACATATTGACTATATTCACAATTTTTTATTACTCTTCTAAATATAAACATGTTATCACAAAAAGTAGTTCCTATAGATTTAGTTTTTTCTTCTATTTTTTGAATAATTAACTTTAATATTTTATCTCGTTTTTTAAATCGTAAAGCCCCTATATTACATATAAAAGGCATCTTAGATTTAAAAGCACCGCTACGCATAGTATTTTCGCTACTAATAAGGATTTTATCATAGGGTAGTTGGTCTAATAATAACATATCAGCGTCAAGCCATACACCGCCTTTTTGATATAATAACTTAAAACGCCATAAATCGCTAAAAGGTAGTATTTCACCAGTATCTTTAAAATCCCATATTTCTCGTGCGTCTATTTGTTTTATTCTTGTATCTTGAAGTATTTCATCATCAATCCAACTATCACTATATAAATCAACTTCGTAGCCTTGATATAACCAACTCTTAATAGATATTCTTGATAATTCATTTAATTCATCACCTATCCATAAAGTTTGAACTTTTAAAGGTTTATGTTTATTATTAAACTGTAAATCGTATCGTTTATCAGTTGTTTTTAACCAGCAATAGTGAGTATATTTATCAATAAATTTATCAACTTCTTTTTTTTTTGATTGTAGGCTTCTATCTGTATTAGCGGACATACCCCCCGCCAATGTTAAATAGTTTGCTTTAACCGATATATAATTAATTCTTAATACTCCATTGTATTTTAAATAGTATTTAATAGTTGTTTCAAAATCTTCTAACATTATAAATTGTCTTTTTTCACAGAATCTATCATTGATAAAAAATCTTAATTGACCTATACAAAATCTAAGATCTTGAGTAATAGTAGGCTTCATATGAAAAGGATTACGAGTTGGATATATACCAGCCATTTTTAATCCTTTTTCTTTTAATTCATTAAATACCTTTTCAATTAGTAAATTGATACTACTTAATTCTATTGTTTTACTTCCTTCTAATTGATAAATTGCTTCAACATCGTCATCTATACTTATTATCTTTTGACCTTCATTAAAATAATCACTTATAAACATTCTATTATTCGCTACACCTTCTCTACTTGTAATTATTTTAATGCTATTTGGTAGAGTTTCTCTATAGTCTTTGATATTGCTTTTACTAACAAAAACATTGATACGGCTATGGGGTATCCCCAATTTATCCAAAAGTTTGAGCGTTCTATCTCGTAAAATCTCGGCTCTTTTATGAGAAGGTATTGCGAAAACATAATCCATTTATATAGGTATAGATTTAAATAAAAAAATATAGCCTAACTATAATGAGGATTCTTGAATTATTTTCTGGCACAAGTTCTGTAGGTAAAGTAGCAAAACAATTAGGCTACGAGGTTTATAGTTTAGATAAGTTTATGGATACTAAAATAAGCGATAAACATTTTTTATTAGATATACACGATTTTAACTATAAACAATTTGATAAAAATTATTTTGATGTTATATCAGCGTCGCCAGTTTGTTTATGGTGGTCTAATGCTCGTAAGTGTTGTTTTGGTAGAGAAATAAAAGCACACCCTAATCAATTGTTTAGTTGGGATTTATACTATCAAGACATAGAAGATTTTGGTGTCCCTATGGTAGATAAAATGTTTGAGATACTTAATTACTTTGAGCCTCGCAAATGGTGGATAGAAAATCCTTATACAAGTGATATGAAAAATTACATTAACGATTTGATTCCTTTTGTAGATGTAGCCTACTGCCAGTATGGTTTTGATTATCCAAAAAAAACTAGGCTATGGGTTAGTGAAAGTATTAAAGAAAATTTTAAACCAAAATTTTGCGATAAAAATTGTAAAAAAAAAGTAAATGGTAAGCATATAGTAGAAATAGAATGGTTAAAAGGTGGTAATAGAAGTGAGTTAAGATATAGAATCCCATCTCAACTCATAAAGGATTTATTAACATGTTAAATTAATAGTTCTGGGCGTTTCTTCATAGTATGAAAAAAAACAAGGCTATATCTATTGCCCTTAAATGGCTCTACCCAATGCTTATATTGACTACCATCAAACATAGCCTTTCTATCTCTAGCATCAAATTTTTGGATAATCCCATTTCTTTCAATACAAGTTAGACCGCCAGTAAAATCGCCGAAAGTAATTAAAACGCTACAGTCTTGGTTTTTACTGTCTTTATGAGGTGGGATTGGATAATTTTTATTGATTTGTATTTGACTATATTTAAAGTCTTTGAAATGTAAATCACGAAATTCTTTTGCTACATATTCAAATTCTGGATACATATCCCTTAATTTTGTAAGCCATAATTTTTCGTGTCCTTGAGCTGGGGTGCGATTTCTCGTAGGTGTTAAATAAGAACGCCAAGTATATCCAAAAAGGTTTGAGCCTCCTACCTTAGGTGATACATAATGAATGTTATTACGGTCAGTCCCACTAACTACCTCCATTTCATCAATAAAATCATACATTATCGCACAATCGGCATACCACTCGCCAATAAAATACTTCATTAGAATAACGATAGATTATTTTTGTAAATAATAGACTACTAAATTTATAATAGTTAATTTAGTTAAAGCGGATATAATAGATAATTGTCGCATGTACTGGTCTGTATATCATATTTATATTTTTCAGCAAATACATAAAGTTTGTTTAAATTTCTTTTAGTAGGCCAGGTCTCTAGAACAATAATAGGTCTATGCTTTTCTATTATACCTTCACCTCCTTTTAATACAGCCCATTCATTACCTTCAACATCTACTTTTAATAGTTTGAGTTTATCTAAATTTTTATCTCTAAAATAATAGTCTAATGTTGTTGATTTTAATTCGTATCTATATTTAAATGATTTGCGACGGTGTATATCTACAGCAGACTTCCCATCAAGGTCGCTTACGAATGATAACTCTTTATCTATACTACTATCTAAAGGCTTACATACGGCTTGGATATTATAGATTTGATTTTCTTCAATAGTTTTTTTTAAACATTCGCATACAAAGGGTATAGGTTCAAAAGCAATTACTTTACCACTATTACCGACTAGCTTAGAAAGTTCTAAAGCGTGTAAGCCGATAAATGCACCAGCATCAATACAAAGATCGCCAGGTTTAACGTAGTCTTTAAAAATATTAACAATTTTCTTCTCCCATGTTCGCCCTGATAAAAGACTACGTACAATAGCGGATGAAGTATGAACTTCTTTAGGATAAAAAATACCTTTATGTGATAACATCATTTCTAATAGCATAGAAAATAATCTTTAATATTATTAAAACAATGTCTAAAGCACCTTTTTTAATGATGACTATCCCAAGTAGAACTAAACTCGCTGAAATGACTACATATTCTCTTATAAATCACGGCGTTTCTCGTGATAGAATACATTTATTTAAAGGAGTTAATACAAAAGAAGCAAAAGAAAAAGGCGACAATAGACCGCCTCAAAAAATAGTTGCTGAAAGAATTTTAGACGGTTGGTTTAAAGAAGCAATAAATATCATGAATAAAACTGGTGCTAAAGGAATTTGGTGGATTGAAGATGGTGTAGCATTAAAAAAAAGACCAGACACCGAGTTAATTAGATTTTCTAATAAAATAACTTGGCACGGATGGCTAAAAAATATGAAACACTACACAGTCGGTTCTAAGTTAATTTATTTTCCAAAACATATAGCAGAAGATATTTATAGAAAACATTTAGAAGGCAGAATACCCTTAGGTCATACTGATAGAATATTTAGAAACTATGGATTAAAACATAATGCATTACATATTGCTAAAACTACATCTATAGCCCAATTTAGATATGAGAGTGGCACTGGCACTCAAAAACAAAAAGAAGATAAAGCGAAGTGGAAGAAGAAATTTGAAGTCCCTACTTATAAATTTAAGAAGAAGAGTAAAAGTATGATATTTTATTAAATATATTTTTTATTCATCAGCAAAGCAACCGTCAAGACCGTCCCATTCAATTCGCTTGTTAAAGAAATGTTTGCCGATATGAGTGTGAGGATTATACATCGCTTTATTGATTATATTATTCACTTTAAGAAGAGCGGCAGTTTCTAGAACTTTATCTTTTACTTGAAAATGAATGTGTTGAAACTTTTTAAAGTTTTTGACCCAAGAATCATATGAATAAAGACTATTATGGTTTATACAGATATGTTTGCTAATCATATGGGTCATATAATGAAAGACTTGGATAAAGATTTTCTCCCAATTACCATTTTTATCGTAATTACTATCAAAAACGCAATACATACTAGTTCTGTAGTCCATTTCATCATAAGTAAAGGATAAATCAAATACTGACTGGTTTTCGTCAGCCCAATCATATGGCACAATAATATCCCAATCATCTTCGTCAGATTTAATAATAAGTTTGTTTGTTCTAAACAAATAACTTATAGCGGCTTCGGCGTTTTGTTGAAGGTTTTCATCAACCATACCAGTAGTATCATAGCCCATAAATTTTTTATCAGTTTCTTTAAGGTTGAAGCGATTTTTAGACTTACAAAGAAATTTAAGAATATCCCAACACATTCGCACTTCAAGATTATATTGAAGAGCAGAAGCGATTCTGTGAATAGGGTGGTCTTCATTATGATGTTTAACAGACGATGAATATCGTCCGTTATTTACTTTCAACTTATCCCAATTAAAATTATCAAATTTGTATTCTTTAATCAATTCTACATACTTCGTTGAATCTTGTGCTCCAATAATTTTTCGTCTTACGCAACTATCAATATAGTTTTCAATGAAGAAGTTAAAGAGTCTAAGTTCTTTAGTATGTTTTTTACCACCATAAATAGCAATATTACAATGACTTAGGCGTTGAGCCTCAGCAAAGATTTCATATGCTCTTGAAACTCCAGCGTTGTGGCTTTTCATTAAGCCTTTGTAATTTGCTTTTGCTTCTTCTTGCGAGAAATCTTTAATATCAATTTTTTGGTGTTCGATATCAGTGGTGTAATAAGAGTTTTTGTGAGTAATGTAGGACTTAAGCATTTTGTATGTGTTTTGGTTTATAAGATGCTTTGTTCTGTTATCAATTTTTTAAAATCAATTTTGTTTAATGTTTTAATGATGTAATACAATCCTTTAGAGGTCTATAGAATTGATTTTTTTATAGACTGTTAAAGAACCTTATTAAAATCTTAATACAAATAGATTATCATTAAA
>Ga0181407_1000407_pt1 | contig 14696 bp, 16 predicted proteins | sample 30SPOviralmetaG_FD_130136 | JGI IMG/M metagenome (GOLD analysis project Ga0181407, IMG submission 130136) | Marine viral communities from the oligotrophic San Pedro Time Series (SPOT) site, San Pedro Channel, CA, USA - 30 SPOT_SRF_2012-01-26 | ecosystem: Environmental > Aquatic > Marine > Strait...
TGTTGACAAGATGTTTGCCAATTCTGTCTCAGCGTCTAGACCATGAATAGCTTTAAGGTCTTGAGCTAATTCTAAGCTGTATTCAGCTTTTAATGCTCTTGACTTAGCAGTCACAGTTGCTTTTTCAATAGTGAAACCCATTTCTCTGAATGATGATTCTCCAGCAGAACCTAATTTCTCAGCTTCTTGTGTACTCATACCACCAGCTGCAAGAGCTGTAAGTCTATTATCATCAATAGTTCCTACTGTTCCACCAGCTTGTGAATCTCTTAGACCTGATACGTTATCAGAATCATGAGTTCCGCCACTATCGCCTGAAAACTGAGTTTCAGCTTCGTTGAATAGTGCTTCTCTATTTGATGTTGAACCACCACCGTATCTTGACTTCATTGCGAAGATAAGACCAGTTGGCCCTGACATTGGTTGTACACCACAGATGTCATATGCCATTAAGTTAGGCATAGCACGTCTTACTAGTGCAATTAATACTGGATTCCAGTTTGCTACTGAACCTGTAGCATTTCCTGGAGCTGCTTCTGTAATCATTCCTTCTTCTCTAAGTGCGATTTCCTGATTCTCAAGTACTGCAGCTGTTACAGCTTTTTTATGATGATCCGCAATAGTACCAGCTGACTCTTCGTTCAGTACTGGTGCCCATTTTTCGATCAATCTATCGTATGATTGTGTCATTTAAGACTCCCTATTTATTTTGTTGCAGTTTTCTTTATTGCTTTAAGATATTGATCCATTGAACCTGTTGATTCCACTAGTGGAGCATCATCATCTTCAACAATCTCATCTTGGGTTTTAGTTGTCTTAGCAAAATATGATTCTTTTAACTGAGATACTTTTTGTGCAAAAGTTTCTTCGTCATCAAAATCAACGTTTTCTGCTAAATCTTTTAGCTTTTCAACTTGAGTTTCTGCTAAATCTTTAGTTGCCTCTCTAATGATAGACTCCCTTTTATATAGCTCTAACTCTTCAGCCATGTGAATAGACTTTTCAGTTGATTCATTGAGTTTTGCCTCAAGCTCATCAACGTTGTCTGCGAGTTCGTCAACAATGTCAACTTTATCCTCTGGCACCTGAATGTGAGATTCAGTAAATAAGTCTTTTAACTTATTCATGAAGTCTTCAGCAATTTCAGTTCTTAAACCATTTTGGATTGCTAACTTGTTTTCTTCCATCCAGCCTTCAACTACGTAATTAAGGTAGCTGTCTACTTTTTCCACAAGTTCCTGTTTAGTACTTTCAACTTCTTCTGAAAGTTCTTCGTTGTACTTCTCTTCTAGTCTATCAATCTCTACATTTATTTTTGTATTAATTGCAGCTTCGAAAATAGTCTCTGCTTTTTGCTTAAATGCATCAGACAGCGTAGCTTCTTCGTTAACAAGTGCTTTAAGATCGTCTTTGAAATCTACTTCTACGTTTACAGCAGGTTTAATTTCTTCTTCAGCAAGTTCAGCGTCATCACTTACATAATTTTCGCCTTTAAACATGGCAGATAAATCTGCTTTATTCATTCCTTGCATTTTGCCAACCATACCAGCTATTAAAGCGGCTTTAGTTTTTGGCATTGGATCTTGTTTAGTGTTGTCACCTTTACGCTTTGGAGCGCTACCAGTGGCTTCACCTGCCTTGTCGACAGCAACTATTGACTGTGCTTCAGCATTTTTAGGATCGTGAGCTTCCATGACTTCGTTCTCGTCTTCATGGAGTTCAATGTCATGATCTTCTTGATTTATATCAGTCATATTTGACTCCTTATTTTGATTTTAATAACGAGAGGAAATTCTTAAACTCACGTACTTGTGTCTCATAGAGATCAGCGCGTGGAGCCTTTTTAATTTCAGTCTCCATTCTTTCAATTGTTTGTGCTTCTATAATGCCGTTATTCCAAACCCATTCAACCCCTTCCATTATCCCATTAACAAAAGCGCTAGGAGCGGATGGATCTTGCACGATATCTACCGCGTTTAGAATATAATCGTCATTGACGACTGCGACGCCATTACGCTGGCTCAAACTTCCCATACCACGAGTCGATACACCAAATTGAACTTCGCCATCGAGTAAGCCTTTAACAACTTCTCCCATAGGGGTGTTCAGTATCGATGCTTTGCCCACAATATCATTACCCTGAAATTTTAATTCAGTGATCTTGTGGGAAACCTTATCTAAGTTAACAGTTGGTCCTTCCGGATGATTTAACTCTCCAACTGCTCTGCCTTTAGTAACCTGATCGTTATTATATTTACCAAGTGCTTTTTCCATCACTGGCATTGGATATATACGTCCGTTACGATTCTTTGTTTCTGCTTGCGCAAATACACCTTCAATAGCATAATTTTTTTTACCAGTCTTTTTATCTTCAGTAATTAAAAATTCTATTTTATTTTCTGCATATTCTGATATTAATTTCATATTAACCTCTTGGGTATGCTATTTTAGTAAAATGCGTTGTTGTAGTGGCTGCGTGTATTTCATCGCCTGCAGCTTTATGTAATACAAAAGCTTGGTTTTCGTGTACTTGCATTGTAGCGGCAGTTGTAACATTAGTAATTAAATCATCTGCAGTTGCACAAACGTAAACTGTTTGGGCATTACTTACAGTGGTTTTATTGGAGTTACCGTTTGCAGTAACTTTTGCAGCTAAAGGTCTTATTTCCATTACTTCATTCCTTTGTATTGTTTCATAAATTCCAATGCAGATTTCTCAGCTTCACGCTGAGAATTATAAGCATCTAATCTATCGCCATCAATATAAACAACAAATTTATTTTTTTCATTATTAATTTTAACAGGTATGCGATTAATCTTTTTATCAAAGACTACTTTGCCTATAGGCTTTCTTCCTGTTAATTCTCTTAATTGTAAAAAAGTTTTCATGTTAATTATATTTATACGTTTTTAGTTTTAGACCGAATTTTCATCTTCTGATTCTTCTTCATCGTCATCTTCTTCTGATTCTTCTACATCATTTTCAAGCTCTTCAAGCTCTTCCGTATCAATCTCTAAATCTTCTTCTTCTTCCTCTTCAGCTCCATTATAAACTTGATCAGCCATCTTAATTTTTTCTTGATCTAATAGGTCAGACATTTTAATAGTCATGACTTCACCAAATGTTTTATTAGCGTTATTATAATCTTTGTCCAAAGCAGCTTTTATTAAATCTTGAATATGATTTCTATTATCATCTAATTCTGCGTTTTCAACGTTTTCGACATTATCCATTATATTTCTCCTTGGTCATTGTCTGGTTCTTGCGCCTGCATGGCAGCAATTTCTTTATCCATATTCTCAATAGTATCATCATCCATTAAAAGAATATTCTTTTGTACCCATTGTTTAGAAAAATATTCTCCAACATATTGAGATACCTGATCTAAACTTTGTATTTTCTCTCTTAATAGCTCCGCTTCTTTTAATTCAGTAAAGTGATTGTCTCTAGAATAATCAACAGTTAACTTATTTTTCCAAGTGTTCCAATCATCTTCAGTAATAATATTCTTTATTATTAATTGTTTCTTTAAAATATCATAGAACATATTTGCAAATCTATTTCTTAATCTGTCTATAAATTTTTGAAACTTAAGTTCGTCTCTACTTATTTCGGTAGCTCTACCTAATGAAAACTGCTGTTCTTGTTCTAGTCTATTCATTGGAACATTAAGTGCTCTATATAATCTTTTTTGAAAATATATAATATCTTCAATTTGTCCTAAGTTTTCTCCACCAGGCAAAGTTGATATCTCTGTGCCTCTTCCACCTTCTCTCCTAGGTAACCAAAAATCTTCGAGCATTGACATGTGTTTACGATCATCACGTATTTCACCAGTTTTTGCATCATACACTAATTTGTTACGATACTTAGACATTATATCTTTCATATATTGTTCGGCTTTACCACGAGGCAAATTACCTACATCAATATAAAACATTCTTCTTTCAGGAGCTCGAGCTAATCTATAAATTACTAATGAGTCTTCCATCATTCTTAATTGTGTTATAGGCTTAAGCGCCTTATGCAAAAATGAAACTACTTTTTTACGTGTTTCGTCTAACAATCCAGAAGTAATATAACTTACTGAATCAAGTGTCATCTTTACGCCTGCATTCTGAGAACCAGGTTTTTCTTGGAAAATATAAAACTCATCTACTTTTTCTATAAGTTTTGCACCAGTAAGAGGATCTTTTTTGCTTTTAACCTGCTTTACTTTTCTCATCTTTGCAGCATCCATGTATCTTATTTCTTGAATGCCTGCAGCTAAATTAGATTCATCAACTACTAAGTGATGATATAATCTTCCGTCAATGTACCATCTTCTAAAGATATCGTGACCAAGCTCTTTAAAATTTAACATGTTATATATGTGTTCAAATTCTTCAGTGATTTGCTTTTTAATAGATGAGCTTACTGGTATACTATCTAAATTAATTGAAACAGCTGGAGTCACCCCATTTGCTGTAATAGATTCGCTTATAATGTCCTCAATCGCTGCATCAGTTTCTGGATGCATAGCACTACCTCTATATTTCAATATAAGTTGTGCATTATCTTTTGAATCATCTCCGTCCATATTAATGTAATGACCATAATGCGCTCCAGCAGATGTTGCTGTAACGTATCCAGAGCCATCATCGTCTCTTGGCGGAACAGGTGAAGCAAGAGTCTTTTTATCTTTAGCTCTTGTTATCTCAAAACCGAATAATTTAATTGTATTTTCTGCCATTTAGAATTCCTTTATAGTAAGGAGAGCAAAGACTGCTCTCCTACTATTTATATCTTAACTTGTAGTGTCAGTATCGTAATACTGGTATGCAAAAGTTACAGTGAATCTTTCGATTTCATCGTTACTTGCATAACTTAACTCAATAGGAGACATGTCTTGAGGATATGATCCTCTAAACGTATACTTTTTTAAAGTATCGCCTGATCTATCAAGTTGTTCGACAAAAAGATCTGCCTCATATGCAACAGGAGTTGTAAGACCAGTATTTGCAGAGTGTGCATTCATACCGTTCATCCATCTTTCCATTGCATTTTTAATAGCAAAGTCTGTGTCGTTTATTATTGTTACTGTCCAAACATCAAATGTTCTATCACCAGCCATTTTCAATTGTCTACCACGAAATGGTACAACTATTTGGCCAAGTGTTGATCCTGGTAACTGAGCTGTTTCACATAAGAATGAAGTCAATTCAGCATCACCATTTGCATATCCTGGAAAGTTTATTGTAGCCTTGAAGAGGTTAGGACGTGCCCCACCGCCTCTTAGCTTTGATTTAAAATCATCTACGCCTAATACTGCCATTTTCTACCTCCTAAACTGTGCCAACGACTTCTTCAAAGTCGACACCAGTTCTTACTGCTACAAAGTTAAGTGTAACAAAGTTAATGGATCTGGCCGGCTTAATGAAGATACTTGCGATAAACTCATTTCTGTCAATAACTGCAGGTGTATTATTTGTAGCATCTGCAACTACTCTGAAATCTGTAATACCGCGTCTACCTTTTACTTCGCGTAATACTGGCTCGACGATATTAACAAACTCAGCTCTTGTAAATTCATCGTTGAATTCAAAAAGTACTTGTTCTGCGGCTCTTCCAATTGCTCTTTCTAATACTAAGAACAATCTTCTAACATTGATTCTATCAAATGCTGAAGGCCTTGCAAGTTTTGTTTTATCACCAAATAGTATGACGCCTGCTCCTGGTATATTTGCAATTGGATTTACGCCAGCTTTATACAAAGTATCTCTTTGTGGTTTGGTAGGTGAAAATGCAATTGAAGTAATTCCAAGATATTGGCCTCTTCGTGAACCTGCTGGTGAAAACCACGGAGCTCTATTTAAATCAGTAGCAGCCATAATTCCAGCAGTCGATGAACTAGCTGGTATCTCTATGTATTGATCATTAAATTTATCATACACTTTAAGATAGTTTCCATCCATAATCAAGTATGAAGATTTAGTAAATGTATTTCCAGTAGCTACAATATTCGTAACTATGTCACTGGTGCTGTTTATATTAAGAACATCGCTCCTTGCTGGTGAAGCAACAACAACACAGTCTTTTCTTAATGATTGAGCAGTAGTTACTAAATCATTTATTACTGTAGTTTGATCTGTTCTAGAAGTCATACCAGGGCAAAATATAAAATCTATTTCAACTTGGTCTTTGTCTTCAAAGAGATCATAACCTGACAGAATGTCAGAAGTTGAAAATACATCAACATCAACACCGCCACCGAAATTATAATCGATGTCTGTATTAAGTACTCCAGTTGTTTTTACAAAATTATCGCCGCTGTCGATTGCAGAACCAGCTGCAGCTTTACTTCCTAATGTATTTGAAAAATCAGAATCAAAATCAATTTGCCAAACATACTTTGATGTGTTATTAATAATATCTTTTACATAATTAGTAGTTCCATCAGGGTTTTTTGCGTTATTACCTAAAGACAAAAATGAATATCTTTCTAATAATGTTCCTTGAGTACCAGTAATTTTACCACCTTTATCAATGATAGCTACGTGCACTTCATCGTTAAGAGCGTTTATTTTACTAGCAAAATTAGAAGTTCCTGGTGCATCATCAAATTCATTTTTATATGCCCAATTTTCAAAGGCTGAATCACCTACAGAATACGGGCAAATTGATACTTGTAAACTATTTCCAAGTGATCCTGGATATTTAGCTATAAAAGTATGTTTATCTGAATCTAATGCAGATAACTGAGAGTTAAAATTTGTTTCATTTTTTACAACTTCTGTTGGCAATCCAGCAGCTGTTGCCGCGGCTGTTTGGCCTGTAGTTGATACTGCGTTCTTAGCAACAGAATCAATTACTCTTACAGTTTGAAGTGAGTTAGAATACTTCAAAAAGAAATTAGCTCTATGAAATGAAAACGTTGTTGCGGAATCTGGTGCGCCAAAGACATCGACTAGCTGTTGTTCTGAGCTAAGTTTGACTCTTTGTTCGACTGGACCCCATAGTGAATTTATTACAGTTGCGCCTGTAGTTGACTGGACATTAGGCACGCCACCAGTCAGATCTATTTCTTTGACAACAACCGCAGGTGATTCGGAGGGTGTAGATAGTGCCATCTTATTTTCCTTTTTTTATGCGATTACCATTATACGAATATTCAATAGTTATTACCATTATTTATAATATTACAGGTTTCTATCGTATTCAATAGCCCATGGGTGTTCTTCATCTGGTTCAATTCTTTTAACTTGTTCATTACCATCATTAATAAATCCAAAAGGTACTATATCGTCTTCAATTTCTTTTAATTTTTGTTTAAATATCATATCTTTAATATTGATATCAGTTAAATTAGAAAAGTAAGATGAAGATACAAAATAACCAAACATTACTAAATTCATAACTAAATCGTCATGATTACCAACTGCAGCTTGGTAGGTTTGTCCTTTTGCTTCAAACGTTGATATTTCTAATATTGTTTGTTCATCTACAACTGTTAACTTATTATTTTCCAGTAAGTCTTTTAATGCACTACATCCAAGTCTTTTAGACTTTCTATTTATATCTACGCCAACAGCATTAGCTTTAACTGCAGATTCAACATGAACGTTTTCATATTCTAAATCATAATATAAACCATTACAAACAACAGACCCTTGATCATTTGATTCAATAATACAATAAGCTTGGTTGTAGACATTCGCATACTTATATATAATATTAGGGAAGAGTAATGGCGAGATAGTATTATTGCGATACACAACCACTTGCTCAAAGGGGCGAACGTTAATATCGATCAGACTAAAAGAAGAATAGTCCTGTCCTCTTCCCTTTGACACATCAGCAACTAAAAGATACTCATGACCTTTAATAGGTTCTTTATAAACTAAACAGTCTCCACCTTCTAAATACCTTTGTGCCGGCTTAGCTCTTAAATTTAATAATGTTTGAGCATTCACTAATGTGTTACCAGTCCCAAAAAATGTATTACCAAACTCTTGATCAAATTGTATTTGAGATGTATTGTTTATTGTTTCTTCTTTCCACTTCTCATCACGCCCAGGAACGTCATGCCAATCAACTCTAAAATTTTTATATTCATTAACGCCTTGTATTGATCCTTCCCATATTTTATGAAATGTATTACCAATACCATTTGCTGTAGATGTTACTATGATTTTCGTATCACCACCAGAAGATACAACTGGATATGTTGATGTATAAAACTCTGCTGCGCGCTCAACAAATGCAAACTCATCTAGATACAATAAGTTTATAGAAAGACCACGAATAGAAGATCCTGTAGTAGCTGCTGCAATAATTCTACTATTATTACTAAAGTCTATATTTGATTTATTAAGAGCTTTGCATCCTGGCTGTAAAAAGAATGGAATGTTTTCAAGCATAATAGTTATTCTTGCTAGCATTTCTCGAGCAGTAGCACCTTTGTTAGCTAAAACCGCTATTGATTTTTCTGATTGAAATAATGCAAACCATAGCAAATAACCACAAGCTGATATAGATTTTCCAGATTGTCTACATGCTAATACAATATTAAATCGATGACTTTCAAATTGTTTAAACATATTCTTTTGATAAGGATATAATTCAAATGGCACTAAACCTCTATCTAATGAAATAATCTTTGCATATTTTTCTACAAAATATACAGGATCTTTCATGCACTTAGCATATTCAAGTACTTCTTCTTGTGTAAAATTAGAAGTAATACCGTCTTTTTTTATATTAGGATTGCCTAGATAGTTTTCATTCCGGTTTTGGAGTGACATTCACTATTTCCGATTCATTCTTTAGTAGCTTTTGAAGCTCAGTGGTGGAACCAACAAAAAGATTATTAGTTGTGTTTGCAACTTTTTTAATATCATCTTTTTTATCTATTTCTTTTTTCTTTTTATTAAGATCCATAAGTCTATCATTTACATCTGAAATATTTTTAATCATTCCTGATAATACTTCAAACGCTCGAGGGTGTTCACTTTCTCGTGCAACCTCAATCATTAACTCTAAACTCTGTTTACCTTTTTCCACGAGCTCATAATATGTGTCTCTTGAATATTTGTAATCATTATCGATATTCTTTTCTTCTGGAGGAAAGAATTTTTCCATATCTTTTTTATCACTCATTTAATGTAACTAACTCACGATTTTTAATGTGTTCATGTTCAATGTCATCTTTAGATTGACCATAGTATCTTACTGCATGGTGTTTTTCTACCATATAATCATTAATAGATTGATCTGCATAATTTGTTGTTCTCCACAATTCACCTAAAATTCTGCCAAATTTACCTTCAGCATCTTTTTGTGTCTTAAGTGTTATGCCACCTTCGTCATCTAACATTCCTGTTAAAAATTTCTTAGCAGCTAATCCATATTTTTTTTCTTCAAGATCTCTTGTCCTAGATTCTGGAGTATCTATTGCATATAGTCTTATACGCTCTTTCTTTAACCACACACCAAATCCTAAATCAATATCAACATCGACTGTATCGCCATCGATAATCTTTACTACCTTACATCTATATTCATACATATTTAACTCGCACTATCTAAAATTGTTGTTGAAAATCCAAAGTCACTATCTTCGAGGCCAATAATATTTGAAGGATTAGGCGTTACTACTATAGTTTCTAATCCTATATCTGAATCATTTAAACCAGCTCCGATATCAAATACCTTTGCTCTAGCATCTCTTATAATACTAGTATCTGTTATTGGACCATGAAAACTTAATTTCATTTCGAAATCCAAAGTATAAATTATTGTTCTTCTTTGTTCCATTGCTCCTTCAAAATCATCTGAAAAAGAAACGCCTTGAATAATAACTTGTATGTCTTCTTTAAAATCAGGATATTCTGTTGAAAACGGTTTTATTGTCATTGCATATTGTGGATTAAATGTAGGAAGTATTTGTTCTACAATTTGTAATGCGTCATCTTGTGATTTAGCATATGCATTTAATTGAAAATTTATTGAATAAGGAACTGGATTAAAAAAACGTTGTCTTTTAGAATTTTCACCAGTAGAAGAATTTGTAGTAAAATTTCCAACTTTAGCTAATTGCCTTTGCGCATCATATGCTATAGACGTAATCTCAAAAGACATTCTTGGTAACTTAATTGCAACTTGTGTGTCTTCTGTTAAATTAGGATTTTCTCTTATTCTTTCAAGATACTTTTGTTTAGGTGCATACGATAATGGAACTCTAAGTTGACTGATTACAGCCCCAGATGAATTTTGTCTGATAACATATATATTATTAAAAAGTCTGCCGAACAGCGCCACAGCCTTTTTAGTTTTTGCATGATAGAAGTGTGAGCCAAACATTAGTTATTACTCACATCGCCGAATGGATTAGATTCACTAAAGTCAATGAAGTCTGCACCTGTTGAAAAATCTGCATTTTGCTCGTTCTCTGATAATTGATTATCTTCTACTACTAACGATATTACGCCACCTGCACCTGTTGTTAAACCAGCTACAGTTGCTGCTGTAGCAAAGGTGTGGTATTTGCCATCATCAGCACCTGCATGGATAATATGAAGTTTACTATCTGAATCAGAATACTTAGCAACTTCGCCTCTCATCGTGGTGCCGCCGCTTGCTGAAGTAATTGTTTCACCAACTTTAAAAGGATCACCTGTTTTATTAGTTAGCGATAAGATATACCTATACGCGTATTTAATTTCAAGGCTATCTAAAGCATCTACACCTGTATCCATATCTTCGCCAGTATATTCGAATAACTGACATCTCATTTTGTATACTGGCAAGTTACTTAATTGATAAAATGGTTGTTCATGTTCTACATGTGTTATTTGAAAAAAAGATTTACTTAGAGGAAGATATATTAAATCGCCTTCGGCTGGTCTTTGTGTTTTAATTTCGTTATCGTATCTTTGTACAGTAGCTGCCCATCTTCTTCTTGACACTACGAACGTAGCTTCATCACGTATTTCTACGCCGAACCTTGTAAAAAGATCTCCTTCGCCTTCAAATCCTTCTGTGTTCTCAATATACATTTCAAGTATATGAGAAGAATTAAAACTCGATACAGGATCATCACCAAATATCTCATCTTCATTTACTATATCACGTGGTAAATAAAATACATCTTGGCCATAAGCTTTTAACGCCTCAATAACTATATCTTCATAGAGGTTCTGCTCTGATCTTACTTTTTGATTAAAGTATAAATTTGTTGCCATATTATCCTACAAAGAAATCAGGTGGAAATTCGTGTTCTAATCTTATGTTTTCTCTAAGAGTCGCTATTTCTGCAGTAGCATCATCATAAATTTGTCTTCCATTTAAAATAACGCCTCCAGGTAATTGCATTCCTTCAAACTTAATTAAATTTTGGCCCCATTGTTGTTTTATTAGTGCAGTTGTGTATTCCTTTACAAACATATCATTAAATATAGAAGTATGATCAACATCGCTTACTTCAGTATAAACTTCAGCTACAATATAATCACCTGCTTGGATATCACCATCAATAAAATCACCAAATATATAAAGTCTATTTTGTCTACGCGAAAACTGAACTTGAGGCGTACCATTTAATTTCATGTCTAATGTTGAAAGATACTGCTGCATTTGCTCATAGTATGCTAGGTCGCCGGCAAAGTTCATTAAATCATGAATATTATTTAGCATCATTTGATATTTTATATCAAACATACCGCTGCCTCCAACAATACCGCCTGCAACAGGAAACATCTTAGAAACAAATATTATATTATTTGCTAAGGTTATATATTGATTCGTAACATCGTCTGCTGTAACTAAGTGCTTGAGGTAAGTTCTTACAGTTGCATCAGAATGAAACTCACGATAATATTGTAGTGATTCATCAACACGATCTTCTAATTGATCTTCATCAACATTAACTTCGATTACTGGTTCGCCTAGACGCCTTTTACAATAATCTATAAGAGTTGCGCGTGAATTTGGTGCTGCCATTAGCCTAGATCCCAAGTATTAGTTTCTTCATTCCACGAATAACGTTCATCACTATCAGCATCAGGATATGCCACTGGAGGCTCCCATTGACAAGTGCTATCATTTAATAACCAACTTGGATAACGTTTTGGTGGAATAAACGCATCTTTTGTTTCATCGTATGTAAATCCTACTCCTGCAAAGTTTTTTCTAAGTGGTGTTCCATCGCTATCGCTGTGTACACCTGCATGAGTATTATAACTTGTTTGAATCCATTTACCAGGGCTAGTATCTATGAATGAATCAAAAAAATCAGCTTCAGCCACAATAACTTGAGTAACTATATTATTAACTATTTTTGCGTAATGTGCCATTCTTAAGTCCTATATCTTATTACTACTATTCCACTACCGCCATTAGCGCCAGTATATGCCGCAATGGTTCCTTGACCACCTGCGCCTCCGCCACCGCCGCCAGTATTAACAGTTCCATTAGTAGCAGCACTAGATGCCCCAGGAACATCTCCACCAGTACCACCTCCGCCAGATCCACCAACTTGACCTGTTTGATGTTCAGTCGCACTACTTTGAGAGCTTCCTCCACCGCCGCCGCCTCCAGCATAATACTGATTAGTACCGGTCTTATACGGATTTTGCCCGCCTATACCACCTTTGCCACTTCGTGTGCTAATGGCGTTTTCTCCAACAGCGCCTTTGCCACCGCCTCCGCCAGCAAGTTGCTTAGCTGAACCACTAGCACCGCCAGTTCCTCCGTCATTTCCTTGTCCGGATGTTCCAGATCCTCCTGTAGAAACAGAAGTTTGTGCTGAAGCTCCACCGCCTCCGCCACCAGAACCGCCATCGGCTCCTTCTCTTATACTGTTATTAGATGCACCAGCTCCTGCACCACCGCCTCCTAGAACAGTAACACTGAAAGCAGAACTATTACCGCCGTTTGAAGCAACTGCGGTTGAACTAGATGAGCCACCAGCTCCAATTGTTATAGTATAATTTCCAGGGCTTACAGTAGTAGATCCAATTACCATACCACCGGCACCGCCTCCTCCACCGGGGTCGTTAGCCCAAATTCCATTTAAGTGACCGCCACCGCCACCTCCAGCAGCAACTATAAGATAATCAATACTTCCTGCTGATGGTCCTACTGTTGTAACAGCGAATGTGCCACTAGAAGTAAATGTATGAGATATATAATTTAACCCATCTGAATCGTCTGTGTAGGTGGCTTTAGTACCGCCTGACGCATCAATACCTGGTGAAATGCCAATAGTTCCATCACCAACATTCGTCCATACATTATTATTTGCCGTCGCATCCGTTAACACATACATTTCTCCGTCTGAGTCGTTAACCCAAACATGCCCTTTACCAGAAGTCGGATTAGATGTTATTAAAGGATCTGAATTTGTTACAGTGGTGTCTGATAATCCACTGAATGCTGAAGAAACTGAAACACCGTCAACTTCAAGTCCTTTTCTAACCTGGAAATTTTTTAAATTTGTCATTGGTACACTTTCCCCAAGAGTTTATACTATTTATATAATTTAATTACTTAATCTTCATAAAAATATATTTTACCAGCTGCTGTATTACCACTATCGTCATAACCAGCTCCAACTACTATTGTTTCTGATGTTTCATCAATACCAACACCTTTAGAGTCTTGTCCATAGTTATCATGAATATCTCCACTAGTAGTTGTAAATTTTTTACGCTGCGTCCATGTAACACCATCGTCACTAGTTGTAAAAACATAAACATGCCCATTACCTTTAGGCGATGCACGATTAGCAGCAGCCACTACCATAGAATTTTTATGAACATCTATACCAAATCCAAATTGATCTCCAGTTGATAAATCACTTGGTATAGTACCACCTGCACCTAAAATTATTCTTTGAGTCCATGTTGTGCCTGATCTTGTAAAAACATAAACAGCTCCAGTTTCACTAGTTTTATAAGCTGTAGCAACAGCAGCATACTTATCAGTTATAGCTACTGCACCTCCAAAATAAAAATAAGCTGCTCCATCAGAAGGTTCTAATTTTGCTTGTTGACTCCAAGCTGATCCATTCCAATAAAATATATATGCAACTCCGTCATAAGTCAAAGTACCTGAACTAGCTCTTCTATTTATACCTGCTATAAGATAATTTCCATCTTCACTTATTCGTAAACTATCATAACCTAACATATCACCTGCTTCACCATCTGAAAGATCTATTGTAGCAGCAGAACTCCACGTTGTTCCTGACCTTGTATATGAAACTAACCTTCCAATATTTGTATTACTGCCTGAATCATAACCATACATACCTACAACTAATTTATCACCAACTAATGAAATTTCTTGGCCAAAACCAGAAGAAGCTGTTGGAGCAGATAATTTTGTTTGTTGAGTCCACGTTGTACCCGATCTTGTAAAAATATAGCATGAACCATTTCCTCCTGTTGCGCTTACTGCAGCAGTATTACCTGATATACTTACATTTTGTCCATAGAAATTTGTTGTCGAACCATCTGAAATAGTAAGTTCTTGTTGTTGAGCCCACGTACCTGAATTTTTGTAAAAAATAAATGCTTTTCCAGTATAACTAGGTCCGTGTCCTCTAGCACCAATAACAGCATAATTACCATCTATTTCTAAATTCTCTCCAAAGAAAGCATTTTCAGATGTAGCTGAAGATTGTAATGATTGAGATAAAGAATGACTTGACCAA
>Ga0181407_1000408_pt1 | contig 14648 bp, 16 predicted proteins | sample 30SPOviralmetaG_FD_130136 | JGI IMG/M metagenome (GOLD analysis project Ga0181407, IMG submission 130136) | Marine viral communities from the oligotrophic San Pedro Time Series (SPOT) site, San Pedro Channel, CA, USA - 30 SPOT_SRF_2012-01-26 | ecosystem: Environmental > Aquatic > Marine > Strait...
AAACAACAAACAAAAAAAAATTATGATATTGTTTTATTGGAGTTTCAAACTAATTTAAATAATATGTATGATATAAGAGAAGATAGTTTAATGGATTGTGAAATAGAAGAACATACAATTAAAAATTTAACAAGAAACGAATATTTTAATATATATATTAATTTATACATGTGTAGTTGGTTAATAGAAGAAATTAAACATTATAACGATAGTTATATATGGAATGGTAATAAATATTATTATACTTATTCTGTTGAAGAAAAAAAATATATAGAAATTATGGATTAAAAAAATAAAAATAAAAAAAAATAAAAATAAAAAAAAAAAATAAAAAAAAAATAAAAATAAAAATAATAGATTTTTAGAAAATAGAAAATTAAAATTGATTTTTTTATTTCAAATATATAATACCTAAAAACCTCACGAAAAAATGTCTATCACTTATACCAAAGAAATTTCAAACTTGGAATTCTCACTTGAACTTGGAGAAAAAAATAATATTGAACTTGAAAAACGAATTGAAGAACTTATTAAAACTAAAAATTACATTTTAGAATTAAAAAAAAATAATACATTATCATTATCTATTCTTCGTAAAAAAAAATTACAAGAAGATATTAATATTAAATTTTTACCATTTCTACCAAAGGAAGTAAATGAACTTATTAGAAGTAAAATGAATATTTTTAAATATGACGAATTGGGTGAAATGTATAAGAATATGATAATGGATTATCTTGTAATAGAACAATATAGATATGGACTTCATAAATTAGGAGAAAATATTGGAGATGCGATTTTAGAAGAAAAAGAAAATTCTAATTTCACATTTAAAACTAATTGGAGAACTCCGTTTTGGGGTAGATTTGAAGGTTTAGATTTAAAATGTGAAAATGGTAAATGGAATTATGAAATATTAATTGGTCTTGAAATAACAGATGAAATGAAACGAGAAATGGTAAATTTTATTCTTGGTGGTTTTAATGGTTGGGATACTGATGGAATAGATAAGGTATTAAATTATTATAATATGAAAAATGATACAGAATATACAGATAAAAAACAAATTCAAAGAAGTTTTGGTGTTTGGACTTATATAAATATGAATACTTATCTAAAAAAAAATATTAATAGTATAATTCAATATTCTATTGAAGTTGAAATTAATATATGTGAGAAATTAAATATTATTAATAGTAGAATAAAAAATTGTATGAATAAGGAAAATGAAACTAAATATTGGAATATGTTATTTAATAAACATGATAATTGGAATGATATATATTATAAGGTAGGTTCGGGTAGTGGAGATCATATATGGAATGGTTATGAAGAGAATAAGGATAATGATAAGGTGAGAACATATTGTAAAAATTTTACAGAAAAAAAAAAAATACCTATTGTAAATAAAAATGGTAAATTATCTAATAAAACTAATTATGAGATTATGGGTTATGATATTGCTAAATATTTTCAATATAATATTTTAACTATGAGATATGATTATTATGATTATGACGAAGACGGTGTAAAAGATGTAGCAGAATTATTTGATCGTTGGGGAAATTTTGATAGATGGTTTAAAATTCATAATCTTACAGAAAAATATTATTTAGAATTATTTACAAAATATTATCTTACTAATAATGGTAATTTTAAGGAATATATGAAATATATTAATGTATCAAATGATAGTATTTTAGATTGGGAAGAAGTAGATAATTATATTGAAGAAAATAGAAATGATTTAACTGGTATTGGTTGGATTACTAATTATGATGATTGTTGTAATATGAATATCATAAATAAATATTTAAGGTGGGATAAGGAAGATAGAGAAAAATGTGAAGGAATTAAAAATCGTGTATATGAAATGTATAGAAATAAAATAAAAACAAGATAAACCACATAAACCACATTAGATTTGATTAGAATTATAATTTTACAAAAAATATATTTTTTTTTATTTAAAAAAAAAAGAAATATTTATTTTTGCCAGAATTTAGATTTGATTAAAAATGGGTGTGGTTTTAATGGTTTAAGAGTTGGCAGTAATTACACCAGTGGCACCATCGAGCACATACATAACATCATGAACGACGAATATATCAACTAAACAAGCAGTAGCGGCACCACCGAAGTTATTAGCACCATCCCCAGTCTGGGCGTGTAAGACAAGAGGGAGACCTTGGCCTGCTAAATTTTTGCCGGCATATGAGGCGTCATACGATTCTAAATCTAATGAGAATAAACATCTGGAAGGTTTGGCAAGTTTATCATCTGCGGCACTACGATAGAAGATTGAAACTGGTTTAGCATTACTTAATCCACTAATACAATCACACCCACGAAGATCACTATTGAAATAACCAAGAGCCATTTGTGTGTTAGCCATTAATTCACCTTTATCAGCGGCACTACATTTAATTTGTTGGGCTGGAATACGAACACCGCCAACAGAATAATTGTATTCACTAATGGCACAATTTTGGAAGCCAGATACAGAGTTAGCCTCCGCATTAGTAAGAGAACTGTTAATACGAATACCTCCAAGTAAAGATTTAACAGAGCGTTTGCGTGTAGAAAATGTAAGTGTTTCACTTTGAGAACCACCACCAGTAATAGTTTGTTGAGTATTTTGAACGCCTACTGAATGGATTTGGATTGGAACTCCACTGCCCATAGCAGAACGGAACATAGCGGCAAATTCTGGGCCGGGGCGTAAGATAGGTAAATGGAGCTCCCAGTTGGAGGCTTCATATGAAACTACACCAGGGCCGGCATCATTAGGGGCAATAGCGGCAGTAGAATTAGCAGATAAGGTTATAGATAAATATGAAACTCCTTGCGTGTAGCCAAGAGGCATATATCTATCGGCATTGAAGAAAGCAGAGTTAGGGCGGTGAGTAATAGTTCTTGTGCCAGCATTAGCAATTTCAGTAGCACCAGTAGCATTTAAGGTGGCATTATCAATACCAGTAGTATCATTAATTAAACCCGCTACACAAGAATCAGTCCCAGCACCATCTTCTTCATGATTAACAGAAGAAATTTTTGCGTGATTATCATTAACTCTTAACATAGCAGAATAGTTATTGTAATGTATAACTTCTTCTAATAAGGCACCAGTGCCACCTACTACTCTCCAATTATCAATAATAGAAGCACCACCAACAGAAGGATCTAAATAAACTGAGGCACCAGAAGTATTTTTTAAATTAAATTTTAAATATGCTCGTTTTAGATCAACGAAGCACTCAGATGGCACATTAAACGGTATGCGCACCTCTTGGTTGGCTGTGAATGTCCCACCATTAGAAGGAATGGCAGTGGCATATGTAAGGTCTAACTGCGGTTGAGGCATTGAGGGCACCTCACTAAGGCGCATTTCACTTGGGGTCGTCATATTTTCGTCCATTATATTATATATAATATAAAAAAAAATAAATTAATTTTGAATTAAATTTAATTAAAATTAAATTAAATTTTATTTAATAATTTAATGCTGGCATATTTTTTGTTAAAATATCAACTTGCGGAGGCACATAAACACATAGCCATAATGCCCAATCTTTATTAGCAGTAGCAGAAGTGCCGAGTAAATCTCCATCTTGGTCTGTTAGTTGAATATTTATTTGATTTTTAAATGGATTAGCAATTGCTACATAATCATTAGGATTAGTTTGTAAATCACTATAAGTATAATTAGTATTACCAGTGCCTATTAAACCAATTATATTACTTGATACTGAATTTTTATAACCTACTGCTTGTGGGCGCGATTCAATATTATTAGGATATTGATTAATCATTCTTATTTGAATTAATGAAGTCCCATCACTCGTGAATTGAGCCGCAGTTCTTTCAATTTGAAAATATTTAACTTTTATTAGACATGACCCAGCATTTTCTAATTCTTCGGCATTAGGTGCTTGTGATAAAATAGATCCAATATCAAAACGGCAATCATCACTACGAGCAGTTATACCGCCAAGGGCGTCACTCGCATTTAAATAGACATTAAATAGATTAGTTGGATTTTGTTGCTCCATTATAATATATAATATATATTTATTTTTTATTTTTAGAATTTTTTGAGGCTTGATAAATTAACATTAATGGTTTTATATGTATATTAAAATATTCTGTTCTTGTTTGTCTTAATGCTATATGTTTAAATAAATCATCATCTAATTTATCTATTTCATCTAACATAGTATTTAATTCTTTCATTTCTTTTTTTATGTATTTATATAAACTTTTTTTTTTCTTCATTATTATATTTATTATTTTATTTTTAAGTCTGCCATTTTTTGTTGAAAATATGATTTTAATTCTTCTGTATCTTTTTTATTTTTTTCTCTATTAGTTAAATTAGTATCAACTGTTCTTAACATTCTTCTTGTAGTTTCATCGTTAGTTTGTCTTTCTAATATAACTTGTTGTGGTGCTCTAAAAAAACTTATTAATAAATTTATTTCCCAATCTGCTCTTTCAAAATTAACATTATTAGTTTCATCTTGATATGTGATTAATATATCTATACTATTTATTTGTTTTTGTGATAATTCACATTTAAAACTTTGTGGTGGTTCAAATGTAAAAAATGTATTTCTACTTAATTCAACTGGGACTTGTGCTATTACATTACTAAATTTACCATTATTAGATTCTATTACTTTATTATTATTTAAATTTGGTAATCTTATAAAAATACTATTTCTTGTATCTGTTATATCTACGGCCCTATTACTCGTAATCCCATCACTACTATTAATAGTTTGTATTGAACTGGTAAAACCCAAAAACCTACGGCAGGTATTATCACTTGTAAAATCAAATGTCGCATCATTGCCACTATTAGTTATAGTTAATAAATTATTTATTTCTTCATAGGCAAATGTGTATGTATAATTATTACCCCATGTCGTAGATTGGGCTTCTAATAATTTTTTTAATTCAACACCTAATTCTAATATATTATAACTCCCACTTGGTATTGTTAATTCTACATAGGCATTTGCTCCTTCTTTAAATTTTATTTTATTATTAGTATTATTATTTGATAAATTATAAAAACTATTTGGTATTGTAGCACTTACTAATTCTACTGTTAATATTTCATTATCTTCGGCAAGTATATTAGAAAATAAATTAAATCTACCAGCATTATTATTATCGTCTAAGGCAGTAGATACTAAATCTCTACTACGAATGGTAATAAAAATATCTCCCCTTGTTTTATCCATATCTATTACTATATTATTATATTTTAATATGCCGATTTAAAAAAATTAGTTTTAGTTGTATTTCTTATTATTGGTTTTTTTTTATTTATAGGTTTTTGTCTTGTAAAACTTAAACTACGATAAGGCCCTAAACCTTTTCGGTCATATTCAGTTGCCATTTTTCTATCATAATTAATTTGTTCTGTTGGTGATAATTTAAAATATTCACTACTGGTTAATTCATCTTTTAATTTTTTTCTACCTTTATCATTAGATACTTTTACTGGCACTTTGTTATTAGGTTTTTCTATTGTTGCTAATCCTTGATTAACTAATTGTTTTAATGTTGGTGGTGGTTTTCTTAATGTATTATTTTTTTTAGTTATAGATTCTATTGCCTCTTCTTTCATTTGTGAGGCCAGTTGTGCGTATTGTGTATCTATTGCTGATTGTATTTGTTGCCTCTCCATATTTCTTAATAATATATCAACTGGACTTAAATGATTGGGTTGCCCTGCTAAATGAAACATATACTTTATTACAATATTTTTTTGTAGTATTATTATATATGAAAAAAAAAAAATCCTTGATTGATAAAATGAGATTACAGTTAAAAAATGATGAGAAGAAAAAAATAAAAAATGAAGAAAAAAATAAAAATGAAATTATATTTGAAGAAGAAAAAAAAATAGAAATACCAAAACAATTAATTATTTACCAACCGCCTTATTAGCGGCCTTATGTGCTTGACTAAAACAACCTTTACCATCTCTTATAAATTTTTTCATAAAATTTATATGTTTAGTTGAATGATGTTTTGAATGTGTTTTAAATAATTCAATCTCTTCTTTTTTTAATGCTCTTTTTTTTGCCATATATTATATTATTTCATTTTTTATTTCTTCTATTACAACTTTATTATTTTCTTCGGCCATTTCTTTTATATCTGCCATTCTATTTTGGTCTTCTATTTCTTCTTGTTTTCTATGAAAATCTCCTCTCATTTTTTTTATTTCTTCTTCTGTATATTTATAATCTAATTTATCTCTTGATATAAATTCTAAAAACATATCAGGCAATCTATAATTACAATCATTTAATAAATAATCCATGTATTTTCTTATTTGTTCTCTTTTAGATAATTTAGAATTTTTTATTTCACTAATAATATCAACTTCTTCATCAATCATACTAAGCCCACAATCCATCTTATATATATACAACATTTTTTTTTTAAATATTATTTTACCATATCAAAATATGCCCTACCAAATACGGCATAATGAGGAAACTTTTTCTCCATTTTTTTTGGATTAAGTTTTTTCTTTTTATGTTTCTTCTCCATAGTATTTACTTCTTCTTCTTTTTTCATATAATTTTTCATTATATCATTAAAATCATACATATACTATATAAAATATTTTTTTTTTTATATATCTTTTGCTGTTTCAACTTCTACTCTTCTTGGTGATAAGTCTTCTAAACTACTATCTCTTTGAAGCATAACTGAGCCTGGCGGTAATGCTGAAATTATGCCTGATACTTTTTTTGGTAAAAATTGTTCTTGTTCTTTTATTTTATCTATTAATTTTCTATTTAATGCGTCTTTTCTCTCTTGTGGTTTGGCATATGTTGAGTAGCCAGTTTTACCAGTTATTCTATCCCAATCTTCATTTAAACCAGTTTGGCCTAATGCTATTTTAAAATCTGCTGTTTTGGCAAAATCTGTGGTGATTGGTGGATCAAAATATCTTGTTTGTAATGTGTCTTTACCTTTATCAAATGTTTCACTAATTTTTTTTGCCAAAAATTTTTGTGTTCTATCTAACTCTTCTACTGTTTGTTCTCTTTGTGTTGCTTCTTGTATTAATTGAAGTCTTTGTGCTCCTAATTTTTCATTAGCCCTTTCTAATTCTTCTCTAAATCTTTCTTCTTGTTGTTGTTTTTCTATATTCATTTGTAATTGATCTCTCATTAATCTTTGGTTCTCTTCTGCTTGTTCTACTTGTCTTGCTGATAGTTCTTCTTTTTCTTCTAAATTACGAGTTGCTTGGTCGTATAATATTTGACTTGCCTTATTATCTAATTCTAATAACTTCTCTGTTTCAACTTCACTCTGTTCTATAAAACCACGCCACTCCCATACTTCACTTGGATTGTTTTTAATATCATCTAATAACTCTTTTCTTAAAACATTTCTATTACCGTTTAATTGTTCTTTCTTTGCTATAAAATCACTCATAGCCTCACTTCTAATTACTGACCTTGCCCCTCCCATATCTTCGGTCATACTATTTATTAATTCATTATACTCTTCTTCTATACTTTCGTATGTTTGTTGATATGCTTGAAATCTTTGAGGTCGTGCCACAGAAGATATTGGTGATTCAGTTATACTAACTGGGCGTTGTAATGGTTCTTTTTCTTCTTCTTCTTCATCTACCTTCTTACCTTTTTTACTTTCTTCTATTCTTTGTTTTTGATCTATATTTTGTGCCATTTGGTAATCTTCTTCTATTTGTTTTGCTCTTGCTATTTCAATTGAATTAGGAGGGCCTGACCTTGCTACTAATGTTAATAATAGTTTTTCTATATTACTATCTTTTCTTCTATTACTCTCTGTTGCCGCTTTACCCATTCTTTGCCCCCACCTAACTCTTTTAGGTCTTTTAAGTTTCTTACCTTTTTTAAGTCTTTTCTTATTAACATTAAAACCCATTAAATAATCGGCCAAATTACTCATATATAATAAATAAAACAAAAAAAAAATAAATTATAATAATATAATATGCTTTCAAGGGCAGAATATAGAGGCCGATTACCTTATGAAGAATATGTAAGGCGCCACAAGTTAAGAGAAGCGGCCAATATAGAAAGAATAAAGGAATTAGGTGGAGATATACCAAGATTGCCAAGTATGCCTGATAAGAAAGAAGTAGTAGATGCGGCAACAGAAAAAGCAAAAAAAGATTTTCATGACGCCGTTAAAAATCAAACTGGTATTGATACAGATGAATTAAGTAAAGCATATGATAGAGTTAAAGGTGGCCTGCCGAAGACACCAGAAGATAGAAGAAAAAAAAATGAAATTATTACTGGTATAGCAATTCATAAGGCAATAATACCAAATACAGAAGGCCTAACACAAGAAGAAATTGATATGGCCAAATTATCAAAGGCAGGTAAAATAGCCCATTTAAACGATGATGAATTTAGAGCGGCACAAGATTATATGGATGAAAATAATTTAGGTGAGATTGATACTGAATTAAGTGATTCAAGTGGTTTAGTTGTTAAACGGCCTAATGGAGATGTAGAAATACATTATAGAGGCACTGCTTTAACAAATAAACCTAACTATCAAGATTTAATAACAGATGCGGCAATTGTATCTGGCACTGAAAGTGGAGTGCCTGGCTTTCGTGAATTATCTGGCAAACCAAAACAAATGACTACGGCAGAACAACAATTACAAAGAGCATTAAGTAAATATGGTTCAATAGATCATTTAGGAGGATATAGTCGTGGTGGTGGTATGGCATTACATTTTGGTAATAAATATAATATACCAACTACAACATTTAATCCTCTAATAGGGCCTAACGCAATAGCCAATTCTCATTCAACAACTGCCGACCATACTATTATTCGCACAACAGAAGATCCAACTACTATGGGTTTAGCATTTTCAAGTCCTAATAGTGAATCATGGAAAGTAAAAGCAATTTTACCTCATGGAGATTATAATTCTAATATACCATTAAAAAATGTTTATGACGCACATAGATTAGATAATTTTACAAGACAAGGCCCAAGAAAAGATACAGAAGCAGAAATAACAAAAGCCCATAAGGCACAAAAAGTAGCGGCAGATACACAAGGAGAAAGAATGATGTTAGGTGATATGAGAGAGAGTATTAAAAATGGTGAAAGTTTTAGTGATTATATGTTAAAATATAACCCTGGCGACACACAATCTACACCAGAAGGCCCAAGATTAAAAGGTTTAAGATTTGGTGAAAAATCAAGTTATACGGAAGGTTGGTATAAAGTTGGTGGTAGATTTACAGATGGAGAAGCAAAATATATTAATCAAATAAGAGAAGGTAGTGAAGAACCTACACCACATACAGAACCACCAAAACAACCTAAAAAAAAAATTATGCCCGGCTTTGAAGACCGAGAGCAAGGTATTCTTATTCAACAACCAACAGAAGACCAATTAGATAGAGGAAGGGAAGAATTGGATGAAGGTTTTACTTCAAGAATAGATGCCGAGTTTAGTGATCCAAAATTAAGGGCACCAAGCGACGCAGAAGCGGCTTTAATGAGAGGTATAACTTCTAAACCAAGTGCCTATAATTTAAGTAGTGATGAAATAAAAGAATTTAGCCCAAATGGTGCCAGTGATGAAGAATTGGCAAATAAATTAACAGAAGCAGAACAAAACCATTTTAAAGCACTACAAGATTTAGATGATATTAGTTCGGCCGCAGTAGAACACGCACCAGTAGATAGTGTTGGTAGAAGTTGGAGAAGTGCTAATGCTACTAATCTTGCTATTGGTTATGGTATTGGTTTGGGAGTTCAAGGTTTGGCTAATTTAATCCCGGGCGAGAAAGATTTTGAAAAAACTGCTGGTGGAAGGGCTACTATGGATGTTTCAAAAGGAGCCGCTACTGGTGTAGCACAAGCATTAACAACAAAAGGTTTAGGAGGTTTAACAAGAGGCACTGTGGCCGCTGGTATTGTAGGCAACCCCGAAGATGTAGCAATATTACCAGAATTAGTTGGTGGGGCTGCTGGTTATGTGGCAGGTGATTATGCGAGTGAAGGGGCTGGTAAATTAGCAAAAATGGCAGGGGCTAAAAAAGGCACACAAAAATTGGCAGCAGATGTAGTTGGTGGTGGCGTTGGTGGTGGTGTTGGAGCATTAGCAACAATAGGAACAGCAGTAGCGGCAGACGCATTATTAGGAACTGAATATGGAGCAGTATTAGGGCCAGAAGGAGCGGCCATAGGTGGTTTAATTGGAACTGGTTTAGGTTTAGGAGCCGCAATAAAAGAACAAGGTTTTAAAGGTGTGGCAAAGGATGTAGGAGATATTGAAGGTGGTATAGAATCATTAGAACTTAAAGCAGGCCAAGCAGTAGCAAGTGGCATTAAAAGTATTGGTAAATCTATTGCCTCATGGTTTTAATTATGTTTTTAATATATTTTTTTTTTCTAATATAATAATAGATAAATAAAATTATAAAAAATATTTGATAATAATATAGAATGGAGAAAGACCCATCAATTAATGCCGACAAAATAGAAGAAGTGGCTATCAAGGACGCAGTAGAACCCCAAGTGTTTAAATATGCCTGTGATGATGAGATTGAAGGTGTGCCTTATCCATTACCCAAATCCATATTTAGAATGGCCTGTATAGGCAAAAGTGGTAGTGGTAAGAGCAACCTTATACAAGCATTAACTCAATCCACAGGCAAAAGGAGAATTTACAATAGAAAATTCAGTAATGTATTTATTGTATCTCCATCAGTTCATAGTCAAACTAATAAACCTAAACTACCAGAAGATAGATTTTATACAAGTGTTAAAGATTTAAATACTATTTTTGACCGCATACAAAGTGAAGATGGGATGGAAGGTAGAACATTAATAATTTTAGATGATATTGGTAGTGAGATCAAAAAGGCAGGTGAAGAAACTATTATTCTTAAAAAATTAATGAATAATGGCAGACATATAGGAAGACCTATCATGGACGAAGAAACGGGCGAACAGATTGAAAGTGGAGCCGTTAGTGTTATTATAGCGGCGCAGAAACTTACACAGTTGCCCCCTTACATTCGGCACCAACTCACACACCTTGCCATTTTTGATTGCCGTAATACCAAGAGTGAATTAATAACCTTATATGAAGAATTCTTCTCTACTGAACGACCTATATTTAACGAAATATTATATAGAGTATTTACTAAACCTTATAATTTCATTTTCGTTGATACAAGAAATAGTGAAATATTTAATGGTTTTAAAAGTAAATTTAATATTAAAAACAAAGTATATTTATAATTTAATTATTTATCGTTTTTTTTTATTTTATATATTATATGAAAAAAAAAAATAATAACAAAAAAAAAATCTCACCAGTCAAGCCAGAAAAACCTACAAGCCGTAGAAGTAATGAAAAAGATAAAATAAAAGGTATGGCTCCAATAGAAGGCAAAATAGGTAATAAACTAATTAATGATAAAAAATATCGTGGTAATTTATTTAGTGGCCTCATGAAAGGCATTACATTTGGTTTATACAAACCTTAATTATTTTATAAAATTTTTTTTTATTTTTAATATTATAATGAGAGAAACAATTAATAATTCTATAAATTATATTTTAGATAATGTAATTTATCCTATTTATGATTTTTTTGCTTATAGAAAATATTTTTATTAAATATAATGGATAAAAAAAATATTTTAATTGAGTTTAAAAATTTTTTAGATCTAAATAATTTAATTTTTGATTATGAATTATATAATAATTTTGAAAAATCACAGCAAAATAAATTATTAACTGATAAATGGTATAAATCATTAGATAATGATAAACCTAATTATACTATATATGATAATGATTTTTTCTTATATGCCAGTTTAGATTGTTATAAAAAATATAGTGAAAAATTTATAAAACTATTATTTAAAAATGATATTTCAAAAGAATTAATTAATGATTGTTCTTCAATAGTAGATATGGGTAATGGTCTTGGTTATAGCACAAAATTAATAAAACAATATGTAAATGATAATGTTTTAGTTAATGGTAATAATATTGAAAATAGTTTTCAATATAAATATAATAATTATTTAAATAATGATATGATAAAATTAATAGATCAACATATAGATTGTTTTATATTTTTTGATTTTATGGAGCATATAGAGCGCCCGATAGAATTTATTAATAATTTAATTAATAAACATAAGCCAAAACTATTAATTTTTTGTAATTCATTTAATACATATTGTATAGGACATTTTATAACTTATAAAGATAATGATTTATTAATAGACCAAAAAAATATAAGTAGATTATTTAATAAATCAATAAGAGATAAAGGATATAAAAAAATAGAATGTAAATTTTGGAATAATAGACCGATGATTTTTAAATTGGATATTTGATAAATCAAAATCCCACAAAAACCACATTACTTTTGCCGAGAATTATAATTCTGGCATAAATATATATTTCTTTTTTTTTTTTAGAGAAAAATAAAAAAAAGTCCGCGCGTTAGTTATATTTATTTATTATATATAAGTAAATTTCTTAATATAAAAACACCACAAAAACCACATTCTTTTTACCCCTTTTTTTTATTTTCATTTTAAAGTATCAACAAAAAAAGTAAAAAAAAAATAAAATATATATTTTTGCCAGAATTATGGTTGGGCTGAAAAGCCGTGTGGTTTTAGTGGTTTTAGATTTTATGGTCTATAACCCTAAACCTTTTAGAATTTGTAAATGTGTATATTCTTTTAATTCTGGTAGTGGTTTCTTTTCTTTCTTTTCTTTTTCTATTGGGCCTGTTTCTTCTTTTACTGATTGTGATTGTTTTTCTGTTGGTGTATCATTATGATTAGTAGGAATATCAATAGGAACAGAAGCGGCCACAACTGGTTTCTTATTTCTTCTTCTTCTACTAATAACTATTTCTTGCTCACTATCACTACTATCATCTTCTACTATGATACGAGGTTTCTTTTTTTTTCTTGTTTTTTTTACAACTTGAACTTCTGCTTCTTCATCTGATTCTACTTCTTCTATTTGTTTTTTTACTTTTCTTACTTGTGTCTTTTTTTTAGTTATTTCTTTTTGTATAAATGCTTCTTTATCATTTAATATTTCATCATTAACATTTACAGTTTTATCTTTAACTGGTTCTCCTATTTCTTCTTTTGCCTTTCTCCTTGCCTCATATCTTATTTTATTAGCCGCTTGTAATTTATCAAAATTTTTTTTTTGAGCCTCACTTAATTTTCTTTTTGGTTTAGGTGCCTCCATGGTTTCATTTGTTTCTTCTGGCACAACTGGCACTTCTTCAACAATATTTTCGGTATTCTCCGCCTTTTTCTTCGGTGGCATTTTAATTATATATTAGAAAATAATTTTCAAAAAAAAATATTTTAATTAAATATAAATGTCGTCATCAACAAGAAGTTTAAATGGTCTATCAGGCAACACCACTACTAATGTATATGTAAATACTATTGATGTTTTTGAAGGCACCTTACCAGTAGTAGTAGCACAAACAAGTGCTAATCAACCAGTTAATATATCATTAAAAGGTATATCTTCTTTTGGTGGAGCAAATAAAATATTGAAAATAAATAGTTCTAATAATGCTTTAATTTGGGCGGACGACACAACAGAAAGTATAACAGTATCATTACCATTAGAAAGGAATGGTGATGTTATATCATTAAAAGGTCTTTCTTCTATGGGAACTGCTGGTAAAATTATAAAAGTAAATAGTGGAGGCACTGCTTTGGAATATGCTGACGAAGACGGAAGTAATTGGACGAGGACACAAGGAGGTCTGGGCACAGTTGGTTATATACAACCAGCGGTAAGCACTGATAGAGTATCAATACCGCCTAATAGTGATATAGTATTTGATAATAGCCCAGTAGATACAGATGGATTTGTATTAGCCCACGATACAACAAATAATGCCTTTACTATAAAAGAAAAAGATGGGACATTATTATTGAAACTTAATGCTAATAATATGAATGTGGAATGGGGCACACAAGGTTTTATGGACTTTAAGGGCAAAGCATTACATGGAAGTAATGCGGAATATCCATTAGGCCAAAACATAGGAGTTGGCACAATAGGCTTAATATTTATTGCTACTGCTTATATTAAATTAATTACTACGAATGAAATATTATTCAATAATTATAATGCTTCACCTTTTAGTATTCAATCTTCTATTAGATTAAATGATAGTGGTGAATTATATAACACACAAGGTAAATGGAAAGGTGATACTTTTTATGTAGATACAAATGTAGATATGTTAAATAATAGTTCTATAATGTTTAGAGAGACAACTGCTAATGGTAATCATAGAATAAATCTAATAGGGCAATCTTCATTAAGTGGCGATTTTACTATTACTCTACCAGCAACAAATGGGACAGTTGCTTTAACAAGTGATATACCATCTGATTTTATACAAAGTGTTAGTTCTCCATTAGCAGTAAGTAGTAATAATTTAACATTAGGAACTGTCCCATATAATAAAGGTGGCACGGGGCTTACGAGTTATACGGAAGGAGATTTATTATATGCTTCTGCTGATAATGTATTAGCAAAATTGCCACATGGATCTGGTGGTGATAT
>Ga0181407_1000409_pt1 | contig 14642 bp, 31 predicted proteins | sample 30SPOviralmetaG_FD_130136 | JGI IMG/M metagenome (GOLD analysis project Ga0181407, IMG submission 130136) | Marine viral communities from the oligotrophic San Pedro Time Series (SPOT) site, San Pedro Channel, CA, USA - 30 SPOT_SRF_2012-01-26 | ecosystem: Environmental > Aquatic > Marine > Strait...
ATTAAGTCATTAATAGCACCTTGTTGTTTCTGTATATCTGCCTCATTTGCTGTACTTCTACCAGCTCATCTTAGACTATTAAGTCTTTGTGTAGTATCCATAACCTTTTGACCTTTCTCTCTTATCCTTGTAGTTTCTCTTTCTAAGTCTTGTTTAAATATATCCTCTGCTTTAGTTATAGCTTCAGTTGCTTGTCAAGTTATACTTGCTTTTTGTCATTCAGCTCTTATGTTTCCTATAACTTGTTCTATTTGTTCAGCTCATAATCATTGTCCTTGTAATTCTCTTCTAATATTATTTACATTTTGTCAAACATTAGTATTAAATCATCTTCTTATAATCTCTTCTGTAACTCATTTAAGTTCTTGAGGGAGTAGTAATTCTTTAGCTTCTTTATCTATAGTTGCTAGGTCTTGTGGTTGTTCTGTGGGTGCTGTTGCTGTTTGTGATTCTATAGGTGCCTGTATTCATCTTTCTACTATAGAATTGTCTTTATTAGCTGATAATACAGGAGGTCGTACAAATCTCTTGTTTTCTATAGTTCATATTTTAGCTATCTTCGCCGTTTCCCCTCAAACTCAAGATAATATATTTCTAGTAGAAGCAAGTCCAGCCTCTCTATCTCATCCAGCCTTATCTATCTCTTGGTTTGTTATATTCAAAATATCCTCTCTGTTTTGTCATTTGAGAGTTCATCCTTTGAATTGTTTAGCTGCTATTTGGAGAGCTGTTTTTTTCTTTTTTACTGCCATTTTTTATATACTTTTATATATTAAACTATTTTTGTAATATCAATTTGTTTATACTCTCAAGATAATCAATTAGTTCAAGCAACTGGGCTATTTCATCAAGATGCTGTTCATCAAGAACCTGCGGCAACATTAATAGTTAAACTTGATGTATCAGTTCAATAAATAATTCATACTGCTCATCAACCTCAACCCCCTCCTCAACCTCATCCTCAACCGTTACCATATTCAGCTCATCCAGCTCATCCAGCTCATCAATTACAATTAATAGTTCAACTTCAAGTGATAGTTTTACAAATAATTAATAATCAACCTCATCTATATCCTGCAGCTCAACCTCATCCTCATCAATGTACTCATCAAGTTCAAGATGCGTTTCACCCAGCATTTCAATAAGCATTTCAACCTGTTCAACTACTTACAGTAGCCCAATTAGTTCAACCACTTCATCAAGATGAAACTCAACCAGCATTTCAATTTGAATTACCAACGGCAGCTCATCCACTTCATCAAGGGTATCATCCATTTCATCCAGCTCCTCAATTTTGAGCATGTCAACCCCCTCCTCAACCTCATCCTCAAAATATACTTCATGCAGCTCATCCAGCTCATCCAGTTCATCCACCATTACCAGCTCATCCAGCTCATCCAGCTCATCCAACTCAAAAATCAGGTCATTCAATTCATGTTAAAAATAAAGATTGTAATGTTGTAGTTAATGAATTCCCATTTTTTGCATCTAGTCCTATAGTTCAATTAATCGTTACTGTTCAATTACATTTTAATATTAGGTTTCAATTTGTTCAAGTAGTAGATAAAGTCGCTCAAGCTGAGATATTAATACTTGAATATTGATAAACACTACCTAGGTTTAGATTTGTAGTTCAGCTTGTTATATTTAAGACTCAATCACTTCCATCTCAGTAAAAAACATTGCTATTGTTATCTACACTTGTCTTTATTTGACTAGGTAATGCTGATAATAACGCACCAGTTCATCAAGTATCAGTTCAAGCGTCAAACTCTGCTTGTGTTGCTATTTCTACCTTACCAGCTACAGTTTCACTTGCATTTGCTACACTTCAAGTAGCAAACGTTGACCAAGCACCTCATATATATTGATAATGTACTCATAAATCAGTATCATAAACAATAGAACCATTACTAGGTGTTAAAGCTGTTCTCTGTGCTGTAGTAAGAGATTTACTTACTATTCAAGCATAATCCGTATCACTATCCCAGGCAAAATCTCCGTCATTATCTAGTTTGCTATTAATTGCTGTTTGTATATCCTCCCAAAATTGAAAGTTATCAGAGATAATAACTTCACTTCAAACATTGTGTGTTTGAGCTGTGCTAGATACTCCCGCTCATTTCTCTAAAGTAATATTACTTACTGTTACAGTTTTAGCTGATGAATCATATGCGTTTATCTCAGCTACTTGCATATTACTTTTTCAAGGGTTTACTACTATGTATGTAGTTACTCAACTAGGAAATGTAAAGTTAGGAGTAGCAGACAAATAAACTGTTCCAGTTCATCAAGTCCAGGTTTGTGATAGACTTGTTTTAAAGCCATCTTCTAAAGGTATGTTTGTCAAATTTGCCATTTTATATAGGTTATCAAATATTAGCTGTAGGGAATAGATCAATTACTTCATTCTCTCTACTTATTTTTATCTTATCCATAGACCATACATTAGGATTGCTATTGCTATACATTCTTATTTTTATATTAGAACCACTAGAGTATAGTGGTATTCTAATTAAATAATTAAATAAATCAATTTCTGTATCACTTCAACTTCATCATCATACTGGAAGTGTCCCAATTTCTCTACTTCATATAGTTAGACTAGCTGTGTTTGCGTCTATAAAATCATCATCTATTATTGAAGTAGCTACTACCTCATCATCTACTATTATTTCTACTTTTATTTCAGCTCATTCATTCTTTAATCATACTATATCTATAGCATCAAACGTCTTCCAAGTTCCAGCATCTCAAAAGTCCCAAGTCTTAGTTTGTAGTTCTGATTCTATAGCAAGTCAGAAATCTTGGAAACCATTCTCTATTTCATACATCTGTCAACCATTTGCACTTGCAATAAGATAATGATAAACTCAAGAACTATCTATATAGAACCCATAATCATAAAGAGCTGGATATAAGTATTGACTCCAAGCTCATACTAGACTTGAATAAATAAGTGTTGTATCAGGGATGGAATCATTACCAGTATCAAAACTAAAGTAATAGTTGTTAAGGAAGTCTATATAAGAACCTGCGTTATTGTTTCTTTGAGCTGCGTCTATATTATCAAGTAAGTCTCTTAAATCATTCGCTAGAGGTTCACTAGCCATTGCAGCAGCTCAAGTAACTCCATTTCTTGCTTTTACTCTATCTACTCAGGCATCATTATAATACATAATTGCATTCTCTACATTATGTATAGCTCTATTACAATAACCTCAATTCTGAGAGTCTATTGCTTGACTACTTGCTAAATCTCCAGCTACACTATATATTTTCTTGTTCTTCCATACCATTAGAACATTTCATAAGTCTAACAATCAGTTTATTCTTCATAGTTCATCTCATCATACTTTTATATCGTTTGCATCTAAAGTCTTTGCATCAACAGCTCAGGCAGTAGTTGCATAAATAGTAGATGGGTTTGTATCTTGTCCAGCTCAGTATATAGAATCAGCCATATACCTTAAATATCTAACCTTAGGCTGTGATGCTTGGTCTGAGAATGTTGTTCAATTCCATTCAGTATAATCATCTATACCATTACACATATATATCTTATTCAAATAAACAGCAAAACTCCAACGTGTTCTCGTTGTATTATCTGTTTCAAACTCTGTAAGTCAAGTCTTTATAGTTTCCCAAGCTTCTGTAGTTTCATTATATAGAAACATATAAGTTCAAGAAGTACATATAGCTGTTCTTGTAGCATCTGTATCATTTTGAAAGAAGAAGTAACTTGTTATAGGAGTTGTACTTATAGATCAATATGAATAAATAGAATCTATAAGTATTCAAGATTTATCAGTATAACTTCCATCATACGTTACTTGTAGTCTCATGTAGTCTATACTTGTATCTGTTACTGTTCAAGTCTCTGTAGCATCATCATAATCTAGTTTAATGAAGTTATTTGAAGCTTCTGTAAGAGTAGAAAGAGTCCATTCATAATAATTACTAGAATCACTTCATAGTCTTAGTTTAACTGCTGTGAGGTTTGTATTAAAAGCTGCTGGTACATATAACCAAAAAGCTAAGTGTCATTTATTATCTGATATATCTATAGTACCGAGGCTTGCATTAGTAAGGTTAGCATAATCATTACCACTATTAGATACATCAATCATAAAACTAACAGAATTCGTTCATCTGATAGCCGTTCAAGTTGCAAGAGTAGTAGCATCATCAGCAACAGCAAAGTTAGTTGTAGCATCACAAGCATTTATTAGAATAGTATTACTAGGAACAACACCTCAAAAATTACTTATTCATCTTCTTGTTTGTATTCTCTTATCTTTATTATAATATAGATTCTTTAAAACCTCAAACTGATTGTCTTCTAAGTTTGATGGTTCTACTAAAGATAATCCACCTCTAAAGTTCTCTATGTTAGTTATAGGCATAGTCTAATGGTTAAGTCTATCAAGTACTTGGTCGTTAGTTAAATTTCTTCTTCTTTGTAATCAATAAGTTAAATCCTCTACATTGTCAAATATATATGTACTGTAAAGTGTATCTAGTTCTAGGTTATACTCTTGTAATTTAGCTCAAGAAGTTTGTTGTTTCCCATCTATAGTACTCCAAGCTAAAAATGCAGCATACTTTATAATAGCTACATCAAAATCATCATTAAACTCGCTCTCTTGTGTATCTGTAGTTAGTTTAGTAAGTCTCTTTATATAATCAAAGTCTATAGTTCATACAGAACTAGGTAATACATCAAATCATACATTAGCACTAAATATATAATATTGACTAGGTGTTCCACTAACAAAATTAGCTTGTTGTCTTTTAAGTGATACCTTATTTGTTGGAAGTAATACAGTACCATTATATCTTAGTAGCTGTATCTTTCATAAATCAATAGGGAGTGTGTACTCTTGTGTTCATACTACAGTAGAGAAAGTAGTATTACCTTGGTTCTCTCTCCATTGATAGTTACCGTCCTTCTGTACCTTTGCGTATGCTTTATTGATATAGTTGTTAAGAGAGTCATCACTCCATATTTTAGCGTTTGGGTCTTTCTTTAGCTCTGTTCTTAAATCTGCTCTTAGTTCTGCTCTTGTACTATTTGCCATATATTAAAAGCTACGGAAATAAATTAAGCTTCCCATAGCCTTTTTAATAGTTTATCTATTTACTTAATTTTTGCAATAGTTTTGTAACTTTATCATACGCATTTTTTCATAAATAAAAATTAGTTCAACATTCTCATTCATCATCCATTGCAAGAAAACATCTACTTAAATCTATTCTCTCAATTCACGCATCTTTTAAGTGTATATCATGTATATCTAGCATATCTAAAACAATCTTATCTCTTTTTATCATAGCTTTTTTATTACTAAACCCCCGTAAATATCGATATTGACTATTTATCCATTTATAATATTATCTAGTTCCTCATCGCTACAATCCTTCATATTCTTTAACCCTCACTCATTATCTGTAACATCTCATCATAATAATACCATTCTAGTTTTCGCTTTATCAAGTATCTCATTCATAGTTTTTACCTCATTTAAATCAAAAACAGTTCAATTTGGGTTCTCTTGACATTTCCTTTCTTTATGTAATTGTCTAAACTTGTCTAAACTTATATCAGTTCAAAGCTCTAGTATTTCTTTGTCATTGTCTACTATCTTTTGTATTCTTTCCGACTTAGCAGCGACCACTGGTAAGTCTTCTTTAATAGTTTTTCATACTGTATCTTTATTCGCATCGACCTTTTGAGCTATATCTCTAAGAGAGGCATCAGGGTTCTTTATCTTCTCAATAATGATTTTAGCTTTCACTTCATCATTTTTTGCTTTTCATTGTTTATTCTCTGCCATAACTTTAATATTTATAAATAAACACCTATTAGTAATAAGAGGGAATCTCTCTATAATCCTTTACGTGTATCTATCTTGCTCGAAGATTATAGTCCCCAACAAGCCCTTATTACTATCTTTGTCTAGGTGGCATATACTATTAATGCTTCACTTATTAGGGTTTATGAGTAGACGAACAAGTGCTTATCTATAACTTAGATATAATAGTTTCTAACTTAGGATTTCCTTTAGGATAAGCTCAGAACTTTTCTTTGTATTGCTCTTTAGCTTCTTGGAGAGTTAGTTCTTCTACTTTATCTGAAACAAAGTTTTCTATTACTTCCTCTTCTATATCAATAATCTCTATATGTTCTTTTACTACTTCTTTAATACAAGCGTCATTCTCGTTAAAGTCTCTTCAACTTAGATGCTTATGTATAGTAGGATCAATTTGATCTACTATTACTTTCTCTCACTCTACATTTAATACTTTATATGGCATAATATAATAATTATTTAATAAAATCCTTATATAGTTCTATTCTTGCTTCTATTCTTTCATTTATAATCTTTATTTCTCTAGTGTTTAGTTGGTCTAGTGATATTAGTACCTTACCTATAGTGTTTTGTACTTCATTAGGGAGTACAGCCCATATAGAGTAGCTTTGCATTGTTTTAGGTAGTTTCTCAATAAATGCTTTTCTTTTTTCCTCATCTTTTATACTATCTAGTTTATTTTGTTGGGGTTTTGTTAATGAATCAACATCTAGCTCTTCTTTCTCATAGTTTATCTCTATGTATTTGCATAGATTAAGTTCATTTAGTTTACTAAATGGATATTGTAGTCTTATGTATTTATGTATTGCTTCTATTCTTTCTTCATCTAGTTCTTTTATAATATCATTTGCATATTGTATCTCTTTTGCCATAGCATTAAATTAAAAAATAAATGTTTCCTCATTCACCCCCAAGATATACTAATTATATCTATTTTTCCTTTAAATGCAAATAATTAACTTTACCTTTCCTTATCAAAAGGCATAGTAGGAAACTCATTCGTATATTGTATTTCTAAATCTCTCCTCTCTACAAGTACTTCGTAACTCTTCTTATACTTGTTCATAGCTTCATCTAGTTCTGTTTTAGAGTAGTCTAGTAGTTTCTTTTCATCGTCTATAGTTTCTTTTAGTTGTTTTCTGTTCATAGTTTTAATAATAATTTAAGTAAATCTTTATCCTCTTGTTCTGTATAGAGATGTAGAGGTTTGTTTGGTATTGAAAATTTTACTTTATTTAATATAAAATAATTAATATATTCATCACTGCCAACTGGAAATCATATACAATAGTCTGTTTTATTTCTCACATACTTCAATACCGCTGTTATATCATAGTGTCAAAGGATTTCATATCTTACATATTTTCCTAAATCTTCTCAATTTTGATACTTTCTAAATTCTACATCTATTCAATAAGAATTTTCAATAGTTAAAAAATATTTCACCCGACACCCCTCACTCAACTCCTTATTCATATAAGGCTCAATTAACTCAATTATTTTTTTTCTTGTTTGGTTCATAATTCTATAAAGTTAATAAATAATCTAGTAGGTTTCATTTTCCTGTTTCCATTTCTCATATTCTTCTTGGTCTTGTCTAAAGTTTTCAAAGTCTCAATAATATCAGATTCAATTTTTATTATCTTTCATCTTACTTTAAATTATCCAAATAAATATTTAATTCTCTAAGCACTTCCTCTTCTTGTTCTAAGAGAGATTTTTTGAGGTTGAATTTAAAATATGTATTCATTCAAAATCATAGTTCTCAATTAGTATGTAAAGACCAATTTTTAGTAAATCAATCACTCATTCTTTTATTTTCTAAATACCTCAATAGGTGTTCATAATTAGCTTGTCATAAGATTGTAACTCATTTTTTTTCTTTAAAATAATCAATGTCCCAAGAAAAATTAGAAGATGATGTATTAAAAAATATACGATCATAACTTCATATTATATATGTAGTATTTCTGTATGTAAACATACATCACTTTTTAAATTCCTCTATATCTTTTTTCAACTCCTCATCACTCTTTAATCTCTCTAAAAGTCTGAGTCATTCTTTTGTTAGGTTTTGCATGGGTTATTTGTTAGTGTCTAAATTTTCTATTTTTATTTCTATTGCTTCTTCCTCTCTAACTTATCTTCCTTTGTAAAATGATATCAAGGAGTACAAGTATGAATCTCTGCTGGATTTACTTCTCAGCATCTTTTACATTTTGTCATATTATTTCTTATTAGGACTAAAATCACACGCATCACATATCTTTCTATAATCATTAACTAATCAGCAATTAGGGCATTCTTTTATATATACATCTCCGTCAAAATCATCTATAAGTCAACTTCATTTCTCTTCTTTTCAATTTCAGAATTTTATTGTTTGCATTGTAAATCTTTAATTGTTAAATTAGTTACCCTCTTTGTTATAAATTGCCCTCTCTTTATAGGCATATTAAGTAAATTAATTATTCTATGTAAGTTATGTTCATAGAGTCTTCAAGTTGTTTCTATCCTAGAGTAAGCAACTGGGGTTATATCACTCCTCTCTGCTATCTCTAATTGAGTATATCTAGTGTTCTCTCGCTCTTGTCTTAGTTTTCTAGGATCTATTTGTATTATTTTTCATCCAGCCATTACTTCTCATTATTAAATAAACTCATTACTTCCCTTGGAGTTATTATCTCTCATAATCATAGTTTCTTTCAGAACTCTACTCATCTCTCTATTAAGAGTGTAGCTTGTTCTTTATTAAGGTCTTTCGTACTTCATTGCTTTGCTATTTCAAATTGCATTCATCACATTCTAATTTCTTTAGTTCAGAAAACTCATTTTAATAGTGCTTGTTTCGTTTCTTCTGTTGTATAGCCTAGCTTCTTACCTATTTCACTAAATAGACGGTAGAAAGCATTATTTTGTACTATTGTACGTTGTTCTTTCGTTAAAGGTAATTCAAATATAATAAATACATCTGAATCTTCTCTAAATGTTAGCATCTTTATTACATCTTGTTTTGTTAATTGCATATTATATCTAAATTAAATTGTATTCTATTAACATCTACAATTTTAGTTAAATAAATACTTATATTTTCAGGTTCATGTTCAATTACTAATTTATATGGAGTATCTTTTATGTTTTCAGGTTCAAATCAATGAGTTCTGCATAAATTTCTTATTTCTATATCTAGAACAATTGATTGTTCTAAAGCAATACTATTTTGCATTTTTGATATATCTATCATATTATTTTTATTAATAATTAATCTCTGCATTTATTGCTTCCATTTCTGACTCCCACTCTCTTCTTCATTCTATCTTCTGCTGTAGTTTCAGTAAATTAAGTAAATGTTTATTTGTTAAAGCTATCTCTCAATTCTTTTCTACTGATTTATCTAGTATTTCTATAAGTGTTTCCATATTTTAATAAAAATCAATTAAATCATCTAAACGCTCTATCTCTTTTCTTAGAGCATAAGTTCTTTCTCATATTCATTCTTTAAGAAATTTTATTGCTCTATCTTGTTCTTTTACTATTCACTCTAATTCCGTTATTCTATCTAAATATTTATTTGCCATATTATTTATGTATTATTTATAAACTATTTCTCTGAATAATCTTACTTAGGCTTGTAAGTTAATATTTTTTTAAACTTAACATCTACAGGGTCAATTAATACTCAATCTTCATCTACATAAGTAGCACCTTTTTCTTTCATATCTGTGGCTATCTTAATAGCACTTTCAACTGATTTTAATTCATCATATTTTTCTATATATAGAGGAGATTCCTTGTATTGTAGAGTTCTTCTTACGCTTACAATAAACTCTTTTTCAGTTAAAGGATTGTCTTCTACCATATCTATAGTAGATGATTCAATGTTTTTAAGTGCATTTTTTATAATTCATTCAAAGTATTTAAACTTTCTATATGCTACAATAGGAGATATTTCTCAATCTTCTATCATAGTAAAAGTATCATTTATTCTTTCTACTTGTTCTGATATTTGTTCTAATATAGTTTTTTCCATACTAATTTTTCTTAAAAAATAAATCACTATCTAATTCTCCTGTTTCTACATAATGTCTAACTGCATTCTTAGCATTATTTGACAAAGTAAAACCATCTTCTTTTATTACTTTAGCTATTTGAGCTTCTGTTGTATTTCAAAAGTCTACTATATTTACTAAGTCTTGGTAATTAAACCATTTCTTTTTTTCAGCTTTCTGAGGTACTGATATATCATCTGAATGAGTATTGTCTGTGTCTTCTCCAGTAGGTATAAGAAATATATTAATAAGTGTGTTCTTTAAAGCATAAGTAGTTGCTTTTCACGCTCATTTATCTTGTGTATCTACTCATTGACCATAACCCTCTAACTCTATACTTTCTCAACTTGTGTGTAGTAATATATATTTAGTAGTTACTTCTGTAAATACACTTTGCTTTGTTTTCATAGGTTTTGGCTCTACTTTAGCCCAAGTGTCTACTTCCTCCCATCTATCTATTTGCTTATTTGCTTGTACTCCTGTTTGAAGTATAGATAGTCAGTTTTTAATCATACTTGTTCTTATAGAACTCTTTACATCTTTATCAGATACTGCTTTATATGAATTGTTTCCACTTCACACTACCGTATTTTTCCCAATATTATTTACTTCTCACATTACTGCAATTATTGCTTTTGTTATATTTTCCGTATTAAGCATAATTTAATTCATTAAGTGCTAAATTCTTTTCTTCTTCTCTCTCTGTAGTATCTTGTAAACTATTTATATATTCTTTCATATATTCTAATTTTTTAATTTCATTATATAATTCAAGAACTTTGTCTAAATCTCTTCTAGTATTGTAATTCTCTTTTAATTTTAAAATCTCTTCCGATTTATAATTAATATCTTGCTCTATTTCTTCAAGTAATGTTTCTTTTATTAAAATCATTTTATTACATATTAATTATTAAACTAGAGAAACTGATGATTGCCATTGCTGTTACTATTAATAACGGTATTAGTGAATCTATTATTTTGCTCATAATCAGTTCTTAATAAATAAAATAAATTCAGGTAAGTCTGTAAATGCTAATAATGATACCAATATAGTTAATACTATTAGCGAATAAAATATTATATTAAATATCTTATCAAATTCATATCCTCCCATATTACAATTCTTAAAAAGTAAAGTTATAATCTTATATGTGTTGTCACAGAAATTAAGATTGTTTGTTTTGTATATAGTTTCACTTAATTTATGTTATTAAATGACTATATATATTAAGTATAGTCGATAATACAATAAAAAGCAAATCTTTTTACAAAAAAAAGTATTGACTAGTATTATATATTATATACTAGTCTTATATTTGGCTTATCATTCAGCTCTAATTCTCGTTTACTATCAATTATCTTTTGTAAATTATTTCTTTGCATTCTTTTATACTTCCCTGTATTATTATAGTATTCTTTCTGATATTCAGTTAATCTTTCTTTATTCTTCCTCCGATACTCAGCTTGGTACTCTCTAATATAATTATCTCATTTAAGTTCTCTTGGTTCTTTCTTTAGCATCTTTGATAGAGTCATTGATTTGTCTTCACAAAAGATAAATCTAAACCTATTATAACTATAGATATGTCATCATTTTTCTTTCTTGAGTCTTACATACTCTTCATAGAGTATCTTATATGTTAGTTTTCTCATAAGCTTATATTACAAATAAAGGTGGTGTTGTATTCTTTACTCTCTTTTCTATTATATCTACGTATTGTTCTTCTTTCTCGATTACTATATAGTTTCTTCCTGTTTCTATTGCTGCGACTGCTGTAGTTCAACTTCAAGCAAAGCAATCAAGTATTGTATCTCACGGCTTTGAGCTTTTCTCTATAAGGTATGCAAACATTTCTACTGGTTTTTGGGTAGGGTGTAAATCATTTCAAGTCTTACTCCATTTCATAATATTAGAGTCTCTTTTTCATCTTAATTTATTTTCTCAATTACTACAGTAAATGCAAAATTCATACTTTGGTGCATAATCTCATTCTAGGTCTCACATTCAAGTATTGTTTTTTTCCCATATTAATATATTTTTATACGGTAAATACTTTTTTATAACTTCTACAAATACATCTATATAGTGCATAGAACAAAATATATAACTATGTCATTCTTTCTTTAATACTCTTGATATTTCTTTAATATAATCATCTAACCATTCTAAATTGTCATCATTATGAATTGCTTTGTGCTTTGTAGTTTCGTTTCTGAAAGAAGAAACGAAACTCATACCATAAGGAGGATCAGTCAAAACTAAGTCTATACTATTATCATCTAAAGTCTTCATATATTCAAGACTATCTCAATGTATTATTTTATTTACCGTGTTTACCATATTACAATATCATTATTACGAAGTATAGTATTATAGTTCTGTCTTATATGTCTTCTTGCTTTAGCTCAACTCTTCTTTCATTGTAATCTCGTACGTTCGTAGTATGCTATTAATCATCTTGCGTTTATCATATCATTCATAGTCATTTCTATTTCGTTCATTGTTTCTGTTTATTAAGTAATTTAATCTTTTCGTAAGCTTGGCTTATATTCCATTGAGCTATTTCTCAGTATACCTCTATATATTCTTGGTAAAATTTAATTGCTATTGTATGGAATTCTATTTGTTCTTCTATTGTCATATTTCTTTTATAATTATTTCTACTTCCTTTCTATCACTATCTATTTTAGAAGTTATTATTTTCTTTATATGCTTATCTTCAAATCAAGGTATATTATCTCAAAGTAAGTCTAGTAAAGGTTTTAGTAAATTATCAAGGTCTTGTTTCTTTTTATTTCAGTTTTTATAATAGAGAGGTAAGAAGTATATTATTGTAGCTTCTAGCCATTCATTACCGTGTATCTTATATTGTTCTTGCTTTAATAGTTGTATTTCTGCAATTTCTATCCATTCCTTGTACTTTTTACTCTTATGCCTTACTCTATATCCTGCATAGCATTCATTTACACTAGGAGGGATTGTAAATGTTAGTTTCATAATCCTTTTAGATAATTAATACATTCTTGTCTAACTCATTCTCAACTCTTACAGGAATGCACGGATAAGTGACAGTCGAAACAGAGAAGCACTCAACGGTCTACGTTATTTCTTTCTTTTGTTCTCTCAGCACTTAAACCAAACAGGATATGATGGCAACTGTGTCATTGATCTCAACACAATATACATACTTGATCTCTGTTATATATAGCTTCCTTTGTCTTAGTACTAAACTTAGCTTTCATTACCTACTAGTTTATAAAATATTTCTTCACTATATCAATGTCTTTTTCTCTTTACTTCTTTTATTTGTCATTCTTGCCTCATATATAATAATATTCTGATGATACTATCTCACTTCTTTACTATGCTTGAATAGTTCCAAAACATCATATATCTATGTCAGTACTTTTCTATTAACTGGTTATCAGATAGTACTTTACCATCTAACTTATCCTTAACAAATTCTCTTATAGTTTTTTTCATAGTTCTCCTTTTATGAAATAAAATGTATTAAGTTTTAATACTATATAAATGCGTAACATGTAGTATACTGTACTTTCTTTAACTCTTCCAAGTTACATTCAATTAAGTTTTGTCTATCCTTAGAAAAAGCATAATTATCATATATCATCTGTTTTCCTTTATCTTCTGATTCGTGTATCCATTGTATTACATTTGTTAAATGTTTGAGGTCTTCTCATACATAACTCATATAGTTATCATAACTTAGCTTTCCATCCTTACTATCATTTGCAAAGTTCTTGTTTACTGAGAATCAAACTCATACTGCAAATCATTTACTTAGTAAGTCTTCGTATATAGGATCATCTTTCGTAAAAGTAATAAAATTCATTCACATATACTCTGCTATTGCTTCGTAACCGTGTATAGCATATCAACCATAGTTATAATCAAATAAACCTTTATCGTGTTGTATCTCGGCTATTCTCTCTATTTCTTTCTCTGTTATTTCATACTTATAACCCTTGTTATACTTTAGGTTATTTGCAGCAGAGAATAGAGTACACATATAGTGTTGGATATAGTTATCTCATTGATTTAGACTTCAAAAAGAATGATCTAAATTCTTCTCGTTTATGTATATGTTTACTTTGTGCATAGTTTATTTTTTATATAACTAATATAATATATTATGAATAAAAGAAGATAAGATTCATAATCAATTCATGTGAATTTAGCAAATATTAATGATGTTATTCATACGAACACTAAGTCAAATGATGTTTTTAAAATTATTTTTATCTCTTTTTCTTCCATAGTATTTATTATTTAATTATTTAATTATATAAGCTATTTAAAAATATTCTTAATTCATAATCTAATTTTGTTTTATCAAAATTTGAAAAACTTTGTAGTATTGTCATCTTAATTGCATTTTTTACTTCTTCATCTTTTGTTGTTATATATTCTAGTCTGTACTTATTAAGTTCTTGTCTTTTTCATTCAATATAACTTTGAGTATTTTCAAAAACTTTTCTTTCTACATTCTTTTGCATAGGAGCAAAAAATCCATATTGAACTATTCATAAATATCTTAGTCAAAAACCTAAACCGAGAACGGTAACTAAAATAAATAATCCTATAAATATATTTCATAATGTCTTCATAATAATATTTTTATAAGTTAAATTTTGAACGGAGATACTATAATCTCATTTTCTATATATACTGGTCTTGATTTATTATTTTTACTGTCTA
>Ga0181407_1000410_pt1 | contig 14631 bp, 14 predicted proteins | sample 30SPOviralmetaG_FD_130136 | JGI IMG/M metagenome (GOLD analysis project Ga0181407, IMG submission 130136) | Marine viral communities from the oligotrophic San Pedro Time Series (SPOT) site, San Pedro Channel, CA, USA - 30 SPOT_SRF_2012-01-26 | ecosystem: Environmental > Aquatic > Marine > Strait...
AATCTATGTTTTGTATATAATGCTCCACTTTCTACTGTTGCAAATTCCCATGCTTCAAATGGATGATATGTTTGCCAAACAGCACATACGTCTAAGTCCTTTTCTTTGATTGGCTGTAGTTGTTGCATATGTGGCCAATTATGACATACTGTATATCCTAGTAATTGTATTCTAGAATATTCATCATCTGAAATATTATATCCTTTATCTAGTGCTGAGCCGTTGCCGAAAAACCATTTTCCTACTGCAGTAGGTTCTTTATAATCTTTTTGAGATAACATAGATTTTTTTAATAATGCAATTGCATTAGACTCTTTTAATACTTCATACGCTCCAACAATATCAGTTGCACCTCCGCCATGAACTAAATAATAGTCACCAGTCTTATTAGCTAAAGCATTTACTCCAAATTCAATGCTTTCTTCCAATACCTTTCCTCTATTCATCCATTGAGTCATATCAACTAATTCATAATCATAATCATTTGAATCTGTTAATTGAATACTATAATTTGGCAATATGTTTTGTGCAACTAATAGTGCTCCGAAACATTTAATATTTTTTGGATCTGATAATTTAATTTTAATCATTGAATACGTCTTCCCATTTATATGATTTATAATTTGGATTAAATAAGTTATGATAATTTTGTTCACACATCTTATTAGCCTTTGAATACCAATCATGCGTACGTCGTTGTGCTCCTGGATCGGTTTTATCTATTCCTTCTTCTCCTTTAATAAACATTCGTTTATTTGGATGTTTCCTGTTATGGACTAACAATATATTTTTAATTACATATTGTGGTATGTTTCCTAATACTTTATTTGTCATCCACATAAAGGCTGAATCTTCATGAATAAAGAAAACTGATCTAGGAATGTTAACGCCGGCTTTGATGACTTCAGATGATATAACTAATCCACAGCCGTTGAATTTATGTGGAGATACTATCTGGACATCTAATTCATCAGTACGATCATTAATCTTATTCATCTCATCTTTTGTCATTGCATATCTTAAACTCCACCAATTTTCTGTATCTCCTTCTATAAAAGGTTTATCAGTAAAATCTGGATGTTCTAATTGTTTCCAAGTATCATCCCACATCTTACAAATACCAAAAAATGCTAAATACTTTGGATTATTATTTTGTAATGACATTTTATGTAAATTATCTAGAATTGTAAATGTCTGTTTAGGAATCAATGAATCAGATTCTCCCCACATTAGAACATCTACTCGATCACAATAGCTTTCGTTGAACTCTCTCCTATAATCAGCAATTGTATGAAGGTCATCTGTATATCGAACATTTCCATAATTACAAATCAATTCAATTTTTGTAATACATTCATTTATTTGTTTATCTGATATACATTGTTCTAGGTCTTGATTGCCTACAATTGTCATATCAACTATTACTTGACCATCATATGCATCAAGTGCTTCACGCAATGATTCTATATACTCTCCAATGATATCACATTCATACCATTGTACTAAACATCCTATTGCAAATTTAGTTTTCATTATGATTTTGGTTTTAATACAACTAATGAATCTGCTGAATCAATAATATCATAATAATGTAATATACCTTGATAATACCATCTACCGCCATCTTCTTTTGATCCTTTGAAATCATGAACTACTACCACTCCATCTTCTTTCAATAAAGATAAAGCTTTAAATGCACAATTAGGTCTTGCTCGTCCGTCTATCAAAATAACATCATATTTTTTATTTAATGATGCTGGAAAATTTATATAATTAATATATTCATGCCAATCTTTCCTATCTCGACAAACTCTAAAAAGAATATTATCTTCAATACGAATTTTATTGTTTCTGTCTATACATGGCTTCCATACATTGAATGCTGATTCATCTAATTCTTTATCACGCATACTTATATCATTAGATGGAACATGATGTAAACTAACATTAACAGGCACAATATCTTTTATATTATTATACCATTCTAATTGATGTTCAATTGAATCGATATGATTTACACTCTCTGCATATTTTATTGTACTTCCTCCGCAACCCCATTCTAACATATCTACATCTTTTGTTAAATATGAATCTAAACATTCTCCTTCTGCCCAACTCATTGCTACTTCCCAATACTTACCTGTTTTATCAGTTGTTCCAGGCCACATTCGTTTTTGTAATTGGTATATTGTCATTTTTTATCTCCGTATAATTTACTAAATGTTTTTTCCATCCAATAATAAGTTAATTGATCATCTTTATTGTTTGGAATACTATTGTATTGATAAATCCATCCTATGTCAATAAATGGCATATGTTCTTGAAATAATTCTTTTCTATTCATGTCAACCATATTATATTCATATGGTAATACTTTATAATCTATTTCTAACATATGAGTTAAAAAATTAACTGGAGTTTGATCTGTCCCAACATGCCATGCCTTTTCTGCTTGTAGTAGATTATCTTTATTTGAATGGAAGAAATCTAAAATTGATTCAAAAAATTGTTTATGATCTTTATTAAAGATTAACATTCCAGAATCAAAATAATGATCATATCTAAACATATATCCTCCAAAGAAATGTTTTGAATAATTTTCTATACTACGTAGTACCCAATCATAAGATCCATCATTATGAACAAAACAAAATTTCCTATCACTCATTTCAAATACATTAGGACAATCTGGATGTGGAATAGTATCTGCATCTACATACATTATTTGGTCATATTCTATTCCATTAGATTCTAATAAGTCAAATATATAATATCTTTGCCAAGATATAGGCATCTCAGTATGTGGAAGAACTTCATCATTCAATACAAATAATTCACAATCATTTTTATCACACCATATTTTCCAACTATCAATACTAAACTTATATGGGTCACTTCTTGTTTCTGCCCAACGGCCAACATCGTTTTGTTTACCTGGTAACTTAACATCTACTAAAAATACTATATTCTTTTTCATATTACTCTACAAATCATGCCTTCGGCACCTGTTAATACTTTTCCATTTCCTGATTCATAACCAGCATTTGCTCCTATATATTTAATAAGTTGAATCTTTCCTTCATTAATTTTTTCATCAATAGCAGTTCTGATTGTATTTCCTATTGTACCATCTGTATAACGTTTAGTACTACAATCATCAAATATCAAAATAGGCTTATTCCCTTGATTAATACATATATCTATATCACGACAAACTTGATCATGATTATGACCAGCATCAATATGAACAACATCTGTCTTTGGAAATTTAAAAGAGTCTGAATATACATCTGCTAATATAAATTCTACATTGGATACATCTGAACAGCGTTGTTTTGATATATCTAAATTATCCGGATTATGTTCTACTCCTATTACAGATTTAAAACATTCTGAATATACTCTAGTTGTATTTCCTTTATTCGATCCTAATTCTAATATTGTCTTTTCTTTATAATCTTTAAAGAACAACAATATATCTTCTTTAAATTTATTTGATGTTGTATCTTTATCACTATCTTTATGATCAATTTTATTTAGGATATATGATTCATCATAATTATGTTTTATCATATCCCAAACTTGAAGTGTTACTTTATTACGATCTTCTTTTGGAAATCCTTGCATATACCAAATATATCCATACTTTATAAAAAATGGAGTTGGATCTTCTTGTAATTGCCAATTATGACCAAACATTTGTTTTCTATGAATATGAGTTAATTTGTAAGATAATGATAAATCTGTTTTGATCTCTACATTATTTATTTGTAGCCAATAATTTAATGGAGTTTGTTCTGTACCTCTTCTTACTATTTTATCTTGTAGTTCTACAAACTTATCTACATTTTCATAATATAATTTTTTGAAAGATTGGAATACTTCTTTATGATCTTTGTTAAAAATCATTGGCGATGAATTAACATACTTAGATTGGTCTAATTCAAATCCATTGAAGAATTCTTTATAACCTTTAATACTATCATGAACCCATCTCATGTTATCCATATCTCTCCATGCTGTAAGTTTACGATCTGTTAGATTGAAAAAGTTTGGCATATCCCATTTTACTATAGCTGCACCATCTATCAAACATATCTGATCATAATCAATACCACGTTTATCTAACTCATCAAATGCTAGAATTGCTTTTTGCCAATTTACTCTAAATCGTTTTAAGTCTGTTTCGATGGGTTCATCTAATGCAATAAATAAAACATCATTTTTCTTGCACCAAAACTCCCAAGATTTTCTAGAACAATCCATCCAATCCCAACCACCATATTTATCAGCATACATATCATTTTTTACGCCGATCCACCATATAACATTTTTACTCATACTATTTTTCTACCATATAATTGCCAATAACTAATACATCAATACCTGTACCAAAGAAGCATCTCACTGCATCTGCTGGAGTACATACTACAGGCTCACCGGCTACATTAAAACTAGTATTCAATATCACTGATTCACCTGAAAGTGATTTGAATTCATTAATAAGATTCCAATATCTCTCGTTATCTTGTTTTCTAACTGTTTGTGGTCGTACTGAATTGTCAACATGTACCACTGCAGGTAATTTTTTATCTATACCCTTTTTTGCTTCATATGCTACTATCATGAAAGGCGCTTCTTCATTTATTTCTAAATATTTAGCTGCATCTTCAGATAACATTGAAGGACAAAATGGTCGATATGATTCTCTATGCTTAACATGAGAATTAATAATATCTTTCATATCTTTATTCAATGGATTTCCTAAAATACTCCTATTGCCTAATGCTCTGGAACCTATCTCCATTCTTCCCTGAAACCATCCTATTATTTTGTTATCATATATTTTTTTAGCAGTTACTTCTTCAATATTATTATGATATGTATAATTAACTTTACAATAATCTAATACATGTTTTATTTCTTCATCTGTAAATGATGGTCCATAATATGCATGTTCCATTTTATGTAATGTAGGATCATATCCTAAATTTTTATAAAGTTGTAATGCGGCGCCAATACTTGAACCATTATCACTACTAGGAGGTATTACAAATACATTACTTACTAATTCATGTTCTAAAATCTTACCATTCATCTTACAGTTCATTCCAACACCACCTGCTACACAAACATTATTCGAGTTAGATTGTTTAATACCATAAGATACTAAATTGCCAACTGCCTCTTCTAATAAATCTTGAGTACAAAATGCTAAATCTTTATGATATTGAGTAAACTCTTGTCCATGAAGTTTAGGTTCTCCTAATAAGGTTACTAACTTATCCGTAAATTTACTACTGTTAGTACGTTTATCAAAATATATGTATGACGGATCAATTGTATATGAATCTCCTTTTATTGAAATTATTTTTTGTAATTTATTTTTGATAGATTCATCATTTTTTCCATATGGTGCTAATCCCATTACCTTACCTTCGCCGGTATATGCTCTAAATCCTAAAAATTCTGTTATTGCTGAATAGAACCATCCTAATGAATGGGGCAGATTTATTTCTTTTATTTTTTGTATATTACTTCCCTCGCCTTTCCATATCACAGTTGCATGTTCTTCTCCAGAACCATCAATTGTTAATATCAATGAATCATTAAATCCAGAAAGATAATATGTGCTTGCTGCATGACATAAATGATGTGATATATAATGAATAGGAGGCAATTCTTCTTTTAATTCAGTTCTAAGTTTGAATTCAATTAATTTACTAGTCCAATTTGTTGTTTTTATATTATCAACTAATTTATCAATCTCAGACCGATCTGATAAGTATTCATTTCTAAATAATTCTATTTGTTCTGGATATTTTGTACAATCCCATGCTAATGCTATATGATCAACATCTTTTAAAGATATGCCTGCTTCTTTTAGTACATATCTAATAGACTTGATTGGTAAACTAGATGTAGTTTTTACTCGATTAAATCGTTCTTCTTCACCTACTGCAATAAGTTTACCATTAATCAATAAACATGCTGATGAATTTTTGTTTGGAAAAATTCCAAGTATTATAACTTCATTATATACCATATATTTGAATAATTTTAAATTGTTCAACAAACTTATTACCTTTTTTAGAACTTTGAAAATCTATATGAAAGGAGTCTAAAATTTCTCGGCCGAAATATTTTTTGTTTGATTGAGAATTAAACTTAGATAACATTGATATCTTTTTATTATATACCTCTGAAATATCAACAAACATATTCGGGTTCCATTCATGTAGAGTTGAAGGCGTACGATATTCTATAACTGATATATTTTTACATCTTGTTAATGCCGATGCCAATTTATTTGTTTTCCTATGTTCAAAGTGAGAATCTTCATATGTTGGAATAAAAATAGCATCATATCCTAATGATAAATACTTAGTTTCTATCAAATTGACTAATTTGTCTTCTGAATTATCTTTTGGTTTTAATGAATCAAATGCTACTGAACAATTATCTGCATCTGCTTCGACCCAAGCATTAATTACTTCACTCTTACGCTTATCTGGATCTGACCCTTCAAACTGTCCTCCTAAGGACATAGTCAATATATCAAAATAAGTATCATGATACTTTATAATCGATCCAGCCAATCCTAATTCTACATCATCAGGATGAGGTGATAAGCATAATACTTTATCAAAATTTAATAATTTCATAACTACTTTTTAAAAATTGGAATGGGTTCCATCTTATGTTTATTTTCCTTATGTAACTTATTATAAATATAATAAATTTCTTTCTGTTTTCCTAATAAATCTTCAGCTTTTCCTTTATATGACATAGCCCACTCTAATTCATCATAAGTTGCGCCGATTTGGTCTTCATCTGTCCTATCATCTTCCCATAACCCATCAGTTGGTTTTGCTTTTAAAATTTCATCAATAATATTCATTTGTTTCGATAAAGATCTAACTTCTGATTTCATTAAGTCTGCAATTGGACTTATATCTACTCCGCCATCGCCATATTTAGTAAAGAAGCCAATTCCAAAATCCTCTACCTTATTTCCTGTGCCAACTACTAATCCATTATTTGTTTGAGCTATTTGATATAATGCCGTCATTCTTAATCTAGCTCTAGAATTTGCCAATGCAAGTTTACTTTCGTTGTCTGCAAATAACATTTCAAATGTATCATATACATGAGTTAATGGAACTATCATACTAGAAACATTATCATATTTATTTTTTAACCAATCAATATGCTTATCAGCTCGTTCTACTTCAGATAAATGTTGGTGGATTGGCATTGATACTGCAATTGTACTAATTCCTGTTTCTGCACATAATGTAGATGTTAATGCTGAATCAATTCCTCCAGAAATTCCTATTACAAATGTTTTAAGATTACTTGATTTTGAATATTGTTTTAACCAATTAACTATTTTTTGTTTCATAACTAAATTTATCTCCATACTTCTTTTTTACATTATTAATGACATGTTCTGAATCAATAATAATAACCGAATATCCTTCTTCTATCAATCTAACCGCAAATGCTAGCTTTTGCGATTCTTCGATAATATCTGATCCTGGTTTGAATGATACTTCAGATAACCTAACAGGTGTGCTTTTTGGATGTTTTCTAATAAATGCAGATACTTGGAAATCTAAATGCTTTTTATTAATATCATCTGTTGCTATACTAATATCAATTGGCATATTTTTTTCTTTTGCAAATACTGCTAATGCTCTATTATCTCTTGGTAAACATGTTCCGCCATAACCATATCCATATCTCATTAATTTATCACCCACTCTTGAATCTGAACTTACTGCTTTCAATATTGCATCTGGGTCAGCTCCTACTGACATTGCTAAATCTCCTATCATATTTGTAAATGATATTTTTGTTGTAAGGAAACAATTCAATGATAATTTAGTTATTTCTGCACTTAAGTTATCCATTATGTTAAAGTTTGGATTGTTAGTACACATATCATTATATGCATTGACCAAAAGATCAACCGCTTCTTGAGAAGAAGATCCTATTAATACCATATCAGGCTGTTCTTGGTCTTTTATTATAGTTCCTTGTCTAATAAATTCTGGATTATATGTTAATGTATAATTTACAGATTTTAATTTTTCTTCGATTGAATTACAATATCCTGGTATAGTTGTTGATTGTAAGATAATATGTTTTTGTTCATCTTGGTGTCCTAATTGAACTATATCATCTACTATGCCATCGATTATTGAATGATCATAGTGGCCATTTTCTAATGTATTAGTTGCTACTACTATGTAAATCATATTAGAATGAGCTATTGCAGACTGGATATGTGTCGTTGCTAAAAAGTTTTTAGCATTTTTATTATATTCATCTACAAAAGGTTCACGTGATTGAAATGTTTTATCATTTAGTAATTGAACATAGTGTTTATCAATATCAACACCTAAAACATCATAACCATTTTTTTCTAAATTAAGAGCCCAACATAGTCCTAATCTTCCTATTCCTATAACACTTGCTTTTTTCATATCTGTTCATTTATCCATTTATAAGTTTTCTTCATACCTTCAATTAAAGGTTGAGATACTACCCATCCAATTTTTTCTTTATATAATGAATTATCTGAGTTTCTTCCGTTAACGCCGATTGGACATTCATGTCCATATTTATCAATAAAATCTTGGCCATTGATATTATATATTCCTAAATCTTTTCCTGATACTTCAATTGCCATTTTTGCAAAGTCATTTATAGATAACATTTCTTCAGACCCTATATTTACTGGTCCAACAAAATCTGATCTCATTAATCTAATCGTTGCTTCTATACATTCATCGATATAAAGAAATGATCTTGTTTGATTACCTGGACCCCATACTTCAATATCTTCATTACTATTTGCAAAAGCTGCTTTTCTACATAACGCAGCTGGTGCCTTTTCTCTTCCGCCATCCCATGTTCCTTCAGGTCCAAATATATTATGATATCTAGCAATCCTGACATCTAAACCTTTATTTTTTGCAAATGCTAAAAATAGCCTTTCACTAAATAATTTCTCCCATCCATATTCGGAATCAGGAGCTGCAGGATAAGCTGAATCTTCTATACAATTAGGATTATCAGGATCTAATTGGTTATGTTCTGGATACATACATGCAGATGATGAATAAAATACTCTTTTTACATTTTTCTTGATAGCTTCATATGATACATTAAGATTAATAAGAGCTGAATTATGCATTATATCTGCATCATTTTCTCCAGTAAATATAAATCCGGCGCCACCCATATCAGCTGCAAATTGATATAATTCATCAATATCAGGTCCAATGGCTTTTGCTACCAAATTGGGATCTCTTAAATCTCCTACAATGAATATATCTGCATGTGTTTTAGAAAATTCTGGTTTTTTTAGATCAACGCCAACTACATGGAAGCCTTCCATCTTTAATCGCTTCACCATATGACTTCCAATGAACCCTCCAGCGCCTAATACTACTGCCTTTTTCATTTTATTTCTCCTATAAACTTATTTATATTATTACGCACAGAATCGAAACTAAAAACTTCATTAAGTTTTGTCCATGCATAATTGATTGTTTTAAATCTAGCATCTTCATTGTTAATATAATCTAATAAACGATCTTCAAGAACCTTCCAATCCGTTGTTGCTGTATCCGGATAAAGTAATCTATGATTATCATTTACTCCTCCTATTTGTATGGTTCCTGTACTTGCAACTTGTGTACATTGATTGCCAGGAAAATATTCTATAGGATCTAGATTAATATGAAATTGACAAGAAGACCACTCTTGTATAAATTCTTCTTGTGTCTGCCACCAATATACTCCATCTTTTTTATAATCTCTCCTAACAACTGGTATATTATGTTTCTTACTTATATAATCACAAAACTCTCTAGTCGATCCATGTCTTGGTGGATGGTTTGGAATATATTCATATATAGCTAATTCTTTTTCTTTAAAAAATTTATCTTTGAAAAATTCAACATTATGTGGTTGTGCTATAAATCTCATTGGCACATTTAATTGATCTTCAATTTTTGAAAATTCTTTAATCTCTGGTCTATTATGAATTACTCCATCACATTTATTTAAAAAATTAATTCTTGCAAGATGTTTTTCATGATTAAAGTCATATGCTGGTCCTGTCCATACTTCTTTTATAAATCCAATTATTTTAGCATTAGGATATTGTTGCCTAAGTTTATCAACACTACACCAATCATACTTATCTAAAAATCTTTCAATTGTTACAAATATTACATCTAATTGTAAATCTGGAAGATTATTTTGATGTTTATTCCAATTAATAAAATATCCTCCTTCATATAAGAAAGGATAATTCCATGTGTTCATAAAACATTCAGAACCAATTGAACATTCATATGTATATGGTTCATGTGTGTTAAAGTTAAATGCACTGCCATCCTTTACATAATAGGATTCACAATTACCAACAGTATCTATAATTAATGCAAAATTCATACTAATCTTTTGTTACGTTATTTAAATTACTAAATAAATTATAGTAATACATACAAATATTTTCTGATGTAAATTCTTCAGAATATTTTTTTCTAATGTTATATATTATTCGTTCATTTAGTTCATTGAAATTGCTAAATATATAATCTAATTTTTCTTCTAGATCTGAAAAATCATATTTACATGGTATAAATGTTTCATCATCGATCATTAAATTAGGTAATGTATCAACCATCTTATGACTAGGCTTGAGAATTATTGTTCCGTATACCATTGCTTCTAGATCACGAAAACAAAATTCTCCCATACCATATGGAGATATACATACTTTTGAATTCCATAAATTTTTTACATATTCTTGAAATGGCAATTTTTCAGTTAGCATCGAATATTGAGATTTCAATGGCTGTAACTTATCCCATAACCCTCCTCTATGTTCTGTATATAATAAATCATTTCTAACACTATGATCATAATTTTCTGGATGGTATGCTTGAAATATTGCACAAATATCTGTTGTTTTATTTTGACTAACCGGATGATGTTGATGATAATTGTTCCAATATCCTAAATTAATATGAGAGAACTTTATTTTATCCCATTTGTCTTTAGGTATATCATATGATAAATCTAGATCACTTCCTTTTCCAAAGAAAAATTTATTAAAAGCATATGGAACATTGTAATCTTCTCTATTAGGTAATAATTGATTCTTCATTAAGTAAATAGCATTACTTTGATCAAATACTTCATATGCACCCATTAATGATGTTGAATCAGATCCATCAAATAAAAAATAATCACCGGTGATTTTGGATAAAGTTTCTAGTCCATTATCTATACTTTCTTGTAAAGGCTTTTTCTTATCGATGAAATCATTCATACCAACAAATAAATAATCAAAATCATTAGATTCTGTTATTTCTATACTGTATGCACGTAACATATCTTTTACTACATATAACGGACTAAATGTAGGACGATTTCTATCAATAGCAGGATTCTGTATCTTTACTTTTATCATAGTATACTTCTATACATTTTAATTGATTCATCTAATCCGTCTGATAACGATGTTAATGCTCTCCACCCTGTATAATTTTCTATTTTATCGGATGATAAATATTGAGATGATATTTCTGGAAAATCTTTTTCTTGATAGTCTATCGTTATATTTTTATCTACCTTTGAAAGTATTTTATTTACTATACCTTCGATAGTAACAATTTCTTTACTCCCTATATTGAATGCTTCACCTTTAGTTTTATCAATATTTTTAATTAATGATATGTATCCATCTACTGCATCTTCAACATATAAAAATTCTCTAATTGATTTTTCACTTCCTTTCCATATGACCGGCGACTTTCCTTCTAATGCTAATCTAATTGTATTAGGAATGATTCTTGACATATTCATATCAGCTCCTCCATATAGATTTGAACATCTTGTAACTACTACTGGTAATCCGTAATTTGAAAAATATGATCTTGCAACTAAATCTGTACATGATTTGGAAACTTCATATATTCCTTTACCGGCCATTGGATAATCTTCCATATACGGAACTTCTCCACTACCATACGCTTTATCAGAACTACTAACAGCAATTGCTTTTACTTTACCATATAATCTTGCAGCTTCCAACACATTCACAGTTCCTGTTATATTCGTATCAAATGCTAACTTAGGATTAGGTTGACATTTTTTTACTTCTGATAAAGCACCTAAATGAAATACTGTATCAAATTCATATTCATTGAACAATAATTTTATAAATTCGTAATCTCTAATATCACCTTTTACTAAATTAATTTTATTCATATCAATATCTAAAGCTTTTAACGAAGTCTTTTGTTTAATATCTAAAGTAACTATAGTAATACTATCAACATCATTAACTAATCGTCTTGCTATATAAGATCCTAAAAATCCTGTTCCACCTGTTATAAGTATATTTTTCATATTATCTTCTTAAATTGTTTCGTAAAATGCATTTTGTGATTCTTGTCTTCCAATATCTTTTGGATGATATAAGCAATAATTTTCTTCTGCCGGAAGATTTGCAAATTTAGTATAGCCTTTCAATTGTTCATGTACAGGCTTTATCCAATAAATATTATCATCATTTCTATATAATCTCATTTGCCAATCAGGAAAGTTTACCCATCCTTCTCCGTCAACTCTCCATCCCCATTTTGCAATATGCTCATCTGTAATGCCGGCTACTGTATTTACTCTTGGTAACCAATATGCTTCTGTATCAGCATTTGCTTCTAATATAAATGGTAATGCTTCGATAAGATATTGATTAGGTATCTCATCTGCATCTATTTGAAATATCCAATCACCATCACAATTTTTATTTAAATTGTTTTTGTATTGTGCAAAGTTTTTATCTAATTTATGTTGTATTAGTTTATATTCTTCAGATGGCTTTGACTCCCATCGTTCACATGCTTGCACTACCTCTGTAGTAGCATTATCAAAATCCATTTGAACTACTACTTGGTCTTCCTTTCTTTTATGTTCAAATAAGAATGTTAATAGCTTTTGTATTTCTTTATGCTCATTGCATACTGTGATTGCGTAACTAATCTTCATTTTGTTCTCCTACAATATTATATAGTTCATTTAATGCACTTTCAAAGTCTAATTTATTATATACCTTAGCATTATCTACATCTAATCTAGACGTATGATATTCTCCTTCTTTTCCTACCACAGGATAATGAATTCTTTCAGCACCTGTTATTTGGACTACTCGAGCTACTTTCCATTGCCAATTTTCTGATTCTCCTTCACAATACAACATTGCCCCTGGTACTGGCATAAATGCTGGATACCATATTAAATTTCTCTCTTCATCAATAAATTTTTCTTTCTTCATCAATTCTGTAATAGAAGCTTCATAGTTAAAAATATCAGAGCTTCCTATTTGTAATTTATCCGATGATGTATATCCCGATTCCATACATAAGTAAGATTCGGAGTTTGTTTTTTCATCAGCTTCAACTAATACACATTTGTTATTAGTAATTGGTGATATTTGATCATATTCTAAATTCATGCTTCTACTTTTTTTAGTTTAGGTAACTTTGGTTTTGGTGCACTATTTCCTACTTTTTTTAGTTTAGGTAAATTAAGAGATACTTGTTGTGGCACTGAATTAAGTTTATCATCAATAATTTCACAAAATTTGTTAGCCATTTTAGATAAACTAAAATTATCCTTAACATATTGAGTTTGTTTTCTTGACTTTGTCTGATATACTTTATAATTATCCATAACATCTTGCAATATTTTAGATGCATAAGAATAATTTACAGTAAACCATTTAGCTTCTTTCAATATGAACTTATCTGCAGCTGACCTATGTACTTGTGTCAATTCTCCTGGCAACATCACACAATGATCTGGATTAAGAAAATCTACTTGTCCGGACCAATTACTTGCTATCACTGGCTTACCTGTTATAGAAAATTCTAATAATGGTCTTCCAAATCCTTCACCTTTTGTAAATGATACCATTGCCTTTATTTTTGGATGATTATATAGAGAATTCATTTCTTCATCTGACAAATCTCCATGTAATACATATATGTTTGGAGCCTTATCCCCATATGGTGCAATAACATTTTGAATATTTCTAAATATTTGATCTCTATCTATAATACTAAATCCTGCACCTGATGTCTTAAGAATTAAAGCCGGACGATTTTTTGCAGCCTTTCTTTTGAATGTCTCACAAAAAGTTTTGATCATCATTCCTACATCTTTTCTATCTTGTCCTAAACTACCCTGTAACCAATGGCCAACAAATAAATAACAAAAATCTTCTTTAATGTCTTTCAATTCATTAGTAACTGTATCATGAATCTTTGATGTCTTTTTGTATATATCTAAATCTGCTCCTTCAAATAAAACTTCTATTGGCTTCTCTAATTGAAGAACTCCAGTCTTTTGTTTAGTCTTTTCATCTACTTTATCGAAAATTGAATCTGTAAAACCTTTTTTAGAATGTTCTGATGTTGTAATAATTAAGTCCATTTTATTACATCCTTGAAGAAATTCATGAGATACAATTGTTGTTTCGATGCCGGCTGTAACTCCTATGTTATATTTTCCTACATTTTGAAATTCGTTTGGCACACTGAC
>Ga0181407_1000417_pt1 | contig 14509 bp, 10 predicted proteins | sample 30SPOviralmetaG_FD_130136 | JGI IMG/M metagenome (GOLD analysis project Ga0181407, IMG submission 130136) | Marine viral communities from the oligotrophic San Pedro Time Series (SPOT) site, San Pedro Channel, CA, USA - 30 SPOT_SRF_2012-01-26 | ecosystem: Environmental > Aquatic > Marine > Strait...
AATTTTTTTTCGCATAGCATAAAATTAGTATTGTAAACTAACTCCTCTAATTCTAGCTTCTTTTGAACCACTAGATTGATTAGCAAAAGATATTTTGTATTTTAAACTTGTTCCTGCTGTTACACTTAAATCATTTACTTTTGCCATCTTAATTCCTGAAGCAAAGTCTGGCATAGCTGTAAGTGTAGCTGTTGAATAGTTAGAACCACCATCAGCAGAAAGTTTTAAAACTATATCTGTGTTTAATGTGTTAGTTCCTGCTTGGTCTTGGTAAGTAATAATAGCACCCATCTTGTTAGTTGATGATGGAGCTGTGATTGCGTTGCTTTCAAATGAGCCAGTTGCAGAAGTTGTTAAAGAACCAACTCTGAAAAAAACTTCTCTTTGCCAAAAGTTATGAGATAATCCACCACTTACTCCATTAATTCTTATATATCTATAAGCTGTTGAATTAGACCAAGTCACTTCATCAATTCCACTTGAATTTCCATTTAATATCCATTGACTTCCTAAATTAGTCCAACTACTGTCATCATTAGAACCTTGCCATTGCCAAGTTCCACCATTAGGAGATGTTGCATTTTGGTCAGAATACCATTTAGCACCCGTATAAATTTTTGTGACACCTGAACCTAAAGCAAATTTAAACCATGAATTACTATCTACTGTTTCGTTATTTACATTAAAATAAAAAGGAGAGCCAGTTGTCGCTCCATCAACTATCCCAGTTAAATTAGAGCCATTTGTAGTCATATTATTTTTGCTTAATGTATAAGCACTTGTTCTATCTCCAGTTTCATAAGAGCCAACAGAACTAGTAATGCTTGAAACATACTCACTAGCATTTCTTTGACAATTAGTTAAACCAGTAATTCCTGTACTATCTTGAAACACATCAACATACATTGAGTTAGTATTGTAAGCCGCTTTATTTTCATTAGATGCTTGTCTTAAAGCAAGTGTAGAAATATCATTAACTATTTTATTATCGTCAAAAGATGTTGCGTGTTGAGATACATTAGATGCTGCTATTCTTGCATCTGCAAAAGTACCAGATGTAATTTTAGATGCAGATAAATTTGGTATATCTGCTTCTGTAAATCCCCCAGAAATTATATTTGATAGATCTCTCGCTTTTGTCATATAGAGTACTCATTCATTTATAATACGATTGTATTAGCTTCATCTTCAGTTAATGCTTCTCCTGCAATTAACTTTGCTTTAGCACTAGCTTTAAGAGAAGCTTTATTTTCTTCGTTAGCAATTCTTTGAGCTTCTTGCGTTTCAAAATCAATAGCATCCGTTTCTCTTTGTGCTATTTCTTCAGCAGTTAAATCAACTTCAGTACCATTTGGATTTTCTATATTGACTAATATTTTTTTCATATAATTACTCCTTAACTGTTTTTCATTCCGTATAAGTGATATTTACCACTAGCAATATTTCCTGATTGCGGTAAAAATTGAACTCCACTTAAAGCACTTGTACTTGTATTTCTTCCAAAGAAATTTGAATGCAATATTTTAGAAGCAGTCATATGATGAACGTATCCTTTAACTGCTTTATAAACTGTTGCGTCTAGTGGATTATAAATATCTACTTCACCAACTGCGTGATAATTACCAGTGTTTAAAATACCGTCACCGTTCATTCTTATTTTGGTATCAGTTGATGATGGAAAAGCACCAGTCACTCCAGCTGAATTGATACCGCCATCATTATAACCCTCTTGGTTGATATGGAAATAATAACTAGATGAAGTAATGGCAGAACCACTTTGCATAAATCTAAAATACATATCTGCAGATGATGATGAGTGAGTGACGTTATGAAAGAATATTTTATATACATCATAGTCACTTGTAAAAAGACCATTAAAATCTATTGTACTTGAAGAACTTGCGGTTGCTGATCCTAAATGTACAAAGTCAGAAGATACTGTTCCCCAAGATGGATTAGCACCAGAACCACCAGTTTGTAAAACTTGACCTGCTGTTCCATAGCCTAATCTTGCTAGACCAGAGCCATCTCTGTATACGATGTCTCCCTGCGTAGTTAAAGTTGACGTTAAGTCAGTTCCATCAGTACCTGCTGCTGACATTTGTTGCCAATACGCTGAAGCTGATGCTGGGTTTTGATTAGTACCTGCTTGAATAGAAACATATGAAGATCCAGATAAACTAACTACGTCATCTATAACGTATGCAGTTCCAGAGTTCCATGCACCTTTCCAATTAAATTTTATATTTCCGAGTGTAACTGTTGCCATATCTTCTCCTTTTTAAATTAATTTAAATAACATTCTACGCACATTATACAGTAGCTGTTAGTTTTCCATTACTAATAGACCAAACAAATCCAGAAGCTGCATATTGTACGTCAATAAAAGATTCGTATTCTGTTTGTGTAATATTATCAGCACCTTCATTAGTTGTTTGTACTTGTAATGTGTTGTCAGCTGGTGTTACTGTATTAGCAGTTCCACCCATATTAGTATGTGATGAACAATAGTAATACAAAGTAGGAGCATTAGCAGCTACTATAATAGTTACCTGTGTAGAGCTGTTATGTGTAACTCCTGTTGTATATTCAGATCCTCCTCCATGACTACCATTTGAAGTTGTTGAAAATTTAAATGGGTGTCCAGATGGATAATTAAATATGTAAGTATTACCTTCTTCTAAAGTTAGTGTGTCTTGTGATACCCCATCAATTACAAATACACCACCAGCTACTGTTACAGTTCTAACTAATGTTGATGCTGTAAAACTTGTTTTAAATCCATAGACTTCAGCAGATGATGCATTTGCAAACTCTAATGCATTTGCTGAGCTGTTCATAACAAGAGCTTGTCCTGATGTACCAAAACTTGCAGGAGTATCTGTTAAATCTTTAATTGAAATATTTGCTAAATTAAAAGTTCCAAACGCAACTATATCTACAACATCAGATGCTGCAAGAGCAGAAGCAAAAACTACAGATGAACCAGAAGTTACAGTAACGTCTGTTCCATTTACCTGCTTAACCCCATTTAAATAAACGTCTACAAATCCTGCATCATATGCAAGAGTTTTATTTGAAGCTTCCGAATAACCAGTTCCAGATGCACCAGATAATGTAGTAGGCGTTCCTGTTATATTGTAAGTAAATCTATTTGATGTACCATTAACTGTAGAACCTGCTGCTGCCCAACCACCAGATTTATAAACTTTTAATTCATCAGCTGTTGTATCAAAATATAAATCACCAGCATTTAAACTTGATGTTGGTGCTGATGATGCAATTCTATATACATCAGCAAAATTTTGTACAGATGATAAATTATTATTTACATTTGTAACAGCTGCATGAGCATTAGCTAAATTTGTTAAATTTGTAATTCCAGCTAATGTTGATATTTCAGATGTTTGTCCAGCTACAGTTCCAATATTATTTGTTGGAGTAATTTGTCCAGCTACAGCAGAAATATTTGAGTTAGCTGCTGATACTGTATCAATAGCAGTTTGTTGTGAGGTAGTAGGTACTAATTGTTTCCATTGTGTATTACCTAAGTCATACACTTTCATTACATTGTCTGATGTATTAAAGTATAAAGCTCCATCTGTAAGTGTATTACCATCATTATCTACTGAAGGATCACTAGACTTAGATCCTAAAAAATCATCATCAAATGTATCAAGTGCTGCTTCAGCTGCATTCTTTGCATTTTCTGCTGCTGTTGCAGAACCTGCAGCTGCTGTCGCTGATGTTGCTGCTGCTGTTGCTGATGTTGCTGCATTAGATTCTGCTGTAAGTAATCCAGATGCATCAACACTAAATTCTAATCCTGTACCACCAGAGTTAGCAGATAATATTTTTCCTGCAACCATATCTGGAAAAGTAAGATTAAACGAAGAAGAAGTAGTTGCTGAAGCTCTAGGAGAAAATTTTAAATCTCTTTCGAGTTGCTGTGCCATAGCAGTAATTTTATCTAGCTCATCATTAAGAGATGCTATTTGAAATGCACCAGAAGTAGGAAAGTCTGTAGATCTAGCTATTGCTATATCTCTAGATATAGTAATTACATCATTAACAGTAGCTCCAGGCGAACCTAAAGTAATAGATCCTCCACCAGTTACACCAGCACCTGTAACAGAATATTCTGTTGCATCACTTGGAGAAGCTGCAAAACTTAATTGTGTAGCACCATTAAATACTTTTAAGTCTGCGTTTGTAAAAAACTCAAACCCTACAGTAAAAGATGTTTGTCCAGCAGTTGCTGTATATTGTACTCGTGGTTCTACATCTGATATATTAATTGCCATTATCGAAGTCCCTTTTCTATGTCGTCAAATAACCAATCCAAGTACCATACGTTCTGAAATGGAATTAATCTACGCACATTACGAGCTGTGTAGTGATTATATTTATTTCCACCTACGTCATACATTATGTCAAATATATTATAAATTTGTGATGCCGAAGGACCAATTAAACCAACTTTAGATTTCATTGAAGATCCATAAGGTTTACCTTCACCAAGTAAAGGTCTAATACCAATCCTATTATCTGTAAGAGCTTCAATAGATCTATTAACATCTACATAAATTCCACCAAGTCCAGATCTATCAAAAGCAGATAGTAGTTTATCTGTAAAAGATTTTTTAGAATAATCTTTGCCAAATCTTAATTCAGTATAAACTGCATCTACTAACATACCTGTACCCATAAGAAGTAAAGATCCAAATAAAAAATCCATATCTTTTTCTTGCATACCTCTTAACAACATTCTTTGTGTTGCTGCCATAGCAAATTTTTTAAACTGTACAATAGTACTAGCTAACTCATAGTTCATAAATAATGGTGTATCTCCTTTACCTGGAGTTACAATTGTAATATTTATATCTTTGTTAAGAGCTGCACCAAAAGATTGTTTAGCTGCATCATCAGTCCATTCTGCAGTGTTAGCCATAAAATTATATTTTAATTTTGTACCATGCTTATCAAACTCACTAGCAATCTTTTTAGCCATAGCTTCATCAATACCAGAAGCTGCAAGTTTAGTTTTATTTTTATCTGCTAAAGTTCCTTTACCCCATTTAACTGAGTCTTCTAAAATTCTAGATCCTATAGTAACTGATGCTGCGCTTTTCATAAACTCAGTCCATCTAGACATTAAGTTAACATACATAAAATTAAAGTTAGCAGTTTTACCCATCATACCTTCTATTTTAGAAGTCATACCAAACATATCTCCAATATCAGAAAACAACATAGCTCTTTGACCTGTAACCATATCTACTGCTTCAGCAAATGATTGAGCTTCTTTTTTACCTGCTTTGAATATACCAGTTTTTTTAGATGACAACATATCTGACCACATTTCAAATTGAGTTTTAAAACCTCTTTGAATACCAGATGTCATTGCAATTCTAGCAACGTCAGCTGTTGCCGCAAAAAATCCTGTAAGCATAGTAAGAGCATTGTAATGTTTCATTGTTCTCATAGCTCTAGAAGTCCAAGCATGAGGATCTGCAGGTAAACCATAAGTACCTCTTACAAGTTCTACACCTGCTTCTAGATCTTCTAATACTTGATTTCTTTCTTTAATAATTTTAGCTTTAGCTTCTTTATTTTTAGCTCTTACTGCTTTTAAATTATATTCATTAGCTACCTGCATAAGACCAGGAAACGTCATAGAGTTAGCTTCATCAATATATTTATATCCAAGACCATTAGGATCTCCATATTTTAAAGTAAATAAAATATCTGGAGTTACTTGTCTGTAATAAGTTTTCATTAAAGAAAATATATCACTTACAATAAAACCTTCGTCTATAAGTTTTATTTGTGTTTCTGGTAATAAATTTAATTCTCTAGATCTTGTAGCTCTTGCATATCTAGGTCTATTAAATGCATATCTTTCATATATAAGATCATTAATATCATCTGTATATTTAGTTTTTTCAAATCTTTGAAATGGAAAATGAGAAGCTAGATCATCTACTAATACATTAAGTTTTTTTTCATTAATATACTTACCTTGTTTTATTAGATCTTCTCTAACTATATCTTTAAACAAACCTTTATTTCTATCTATATTAGTTTTATTATAAATAATATTAATATAGTCTTCTACTAACTTATCAGTTCTTTTAAGTCTTTCTTCTAACTTAGTAATTTTATTCTGTATTTCAGTTCTTGTATACTGAGATGTAGTACCATCTACTTTAGATTTAAAAGATTTAGTACCTTCACCTTTTTTAACCATAGTTTCTAAAGTACCTTTCCAAAAAGCAAGTTCTCTTTCAATAGGTAGTTTTCTAATACCTAGATCTTGTACTTCTTTACCTATAGGTTTATAAACTTTTATATCTGTAATTCTTGCAGCAGCTGCAATCTCTGGAACATCATGTTGCATTTTATTTAATCTAGTCTTTGTAACTTCTGTTGCAAACTCTTGTAATGACATCTTATCATTAAATCTATTATGTAAGTTAATTCCTAATTCTGTTTTAGGTGACTTACCCTGTACTCTATTAATATATAAAAGATATTGTTCTTTTATTTCTTTCATAGCTTCTATGCTACCAACTTCTCTCATTCTTAATTTAGTTTCAATAGAAGCATCAGTAGATTGAAAACCATACTTTTTAGTATTTTTAAGTTTTAATAAAGGTGTATCTAATATATCTGCAATCATAGTTCTTGCAGTTTTAGATGATGCTTTAGTAGTTCTAAATACATTAGTCCATGGACCATCTTCACCAAACTTACCTAAATTACTTTTAACAAATCTTTCACCAGTAAACTCATCTATAGGTCTAGGTTGAATCTTAGACTCATTAGCAGCAGCTCCTACTGAACCAACAGTAGTTCTTTCTGTTGGATTTATAAATTTACCATCTTCATATATCTGTTGTGTAATTTGTTTAGGTGCTGTGTGATAAGCTTTATCTGCTTCTATAACTCTTTGTTGTGTTGCAGCTCCAACACTACCTCTAGCCATTTTATTTAAAATGTAAGGTATACCATAACCACCTGCTACTACCCAAGGAACATATGAGTCATCTCTAATAGGATCTAATTGTTGCTTTGCTATTTCTTCTGCAGCAAATGCAGTACCAAATATTTTAGCTGATTGACCAACTTTAGTAAATAATAATAAAGATGATGGATCTGCAAAAGCTCCTGTTACTCTACCAAGATGATACCAAGGACTAGAATAATTTGCTTCTGCATTTTTATTTAGTTTATCTATAATAGCTGATGTTTGAGCTACACTTTTACTAAACATAAAATGATCATAAAAATCTTCATAAGGTTGAATTTGTGGATCTTCTTTAGGATTGTAGTTTTCATCTGCAGGAAAATCTTGATTGTTCATTAAATATTCTATTCCAATAGCAGGTAAGTTTTCGTCCATAAACCCAGTACCAAAATCTGATATATTAAATTGTACTGGCTTCTGTTCTTTTTCAGCTATTTTACGTTCTTGATCTGGTGTTATTGGATATTGTATCATCTAATTTTACCCAACTTACCACCATAAGAATTGATACCTAATTCATATCCTTCCATAATCATTGAGTCTAAAAACAATTGATTACTAGGTGAATAGTAATTGTTAAATGCTTCTGATCCCATTTCATGTTCAATCATAAATTTAACTATCTTATGCATTTGTGTTGAGTCTAAAAAATTAACTTGTGTATCTCTAGTCATTTCTGTTTTTTCTTCTAAAGCTTGTAAATATATATCTGAGTTTACAGCATATACAGAAAGTATTTCACCAAGAGTAGGTTGATCACCATATCTTTTAGTTGTGTTATTATTAATTAAAGTAGAATTATTTATCATAACTCTAACTCCTGCTCTTATAGAATCAATTGGACTAGCAAATACTGCTGCTTGATTACCTGTATTAACATCAGTCATTTCACCTACCCATGCAGAATCAGTTTTCATAACTGCCATATAATTGTTAGTTCTAAAAGTTAATGGCAAAGATGTATCTTGATAATTATCATATACAAATTGTTTATACTTTAATCCTAAATTAGCATTAGTATATTTCATTTTATGTGGTGGAAATACAGACTCAATAAGTTTATCTTTTGGTGTTATTCTAGAATTAGACTGTATTCTAGCATCTAAAGATAACTTATCTTTTATTTCATTATTAATTTTAATACCTTCATCATAATAAGGTTTTAAGTCTGCATCTATTCCTAATGTTTTGAATATAAAAGCAAATGGTTTTACTTCTGCAGGTACATCATTTAATAATGGTATATCTGGATAAAACTTATAATCACTTGCTTCTATACCCATTTTAATAGTTTTAAATATTACATTCTTAGCAAAAGCTTCCATACCACCATCACCATCTAAAAGATGACCATGAGTATCCATAAATTTAGAATATTTTTCTTCAGCTAATGTATTTATTAATTGTTTTCTATTACCAGATTTACCTGTAATTTGATTTACACCTGCAAATCCAGTTGGATCAAAATAATTATCACCCTCTGTTAAATTAATTAAAGTATTATTATGATTAATTTTTAAATGATAATTAGGTTGTCCATATTTATTATATGTATTAGCAAATTCTATAATAGTATTTTGAAATCCATTATCTATTTCTGTTTTAATTATATCATTTATATTGTTAGCTTCTATTGTTGTTTTCCCAATAATAGGAAAAGCTTTTGATTCTTTAATACCAAATCTTTCTTTTTGCTCTGCATCAGATAATGTATTCATTAAATAATTACCTTGTGCAATAATAGAGTTTTCAAAACCTTGTCCTTGAAATCCTATTGTATCTTCATATGCTTTATTAACCATTTTAATAGAACCATTTCCACTAAACTTAGTTCCAGAAAAACCTTGATCTTTTAAAACATCTAATCCTTTTAATGCTGCGTGTCTAAACAGTTTTTTACCTTCATTAGTAGTAATATCAAAATTTTTAATACCATTAAGATGAGTAAGTTGTGCAACAGTTGCTTCTAACCATTTAGATTTTACATCTTCTGTAAGAAGTGTACTTGCTCTTGATGGTAAAAGAGTTGTACCACTATTGTGAAACAAATCAGTATATTGATTTTTTTCAGACAAAAAAAACTTCTTTGCCCACCAGGAATCTGTATTAATATCCAGATTACTAATAACACTTGAAAAAGCATCTACTACCTCATTTGCATTAGTTGATAAATTTTGATCAATAGTAATTTTAGTTTCTTTATATTTATCTGTATCTTTAGCTATGTTATTTAATTTAGCTGCTAAAACTTTATTATCACTTACAGCTGTTGCACCCATATTTAAACCTTCTTCATATATAAAAGCATTATCTATAGTCATATTAGGATATAAACCTTGCATATATTTATATAAAGCTAGATTTTCTCTATATATTTCTACTTGACCTTGTTCATTGTAATCTACATTTACTTTAGTATTTAATCTTTTAATTACAGCGTCTGGTGTAATATTATAAGATTTAAGTAAAGACATAGCTTCTGCAAATTTAGGATTAGTAACATCAGTTATATTTTCATCATTAATACCATTGTTAGCTAATATAGCTTTAGCAAAATTATCTTTTTGTGTTTCATCAATAAATTTTATTGCTTTACCATTTTTAGCATCACTAACTAATTCTTGTGTTTGTATGTGTGTTTGTATAATACCAACTGCTTCATTAAATTGAGTAGCTTTAATACCTGGAAAATTATCTGTAACATATTTAGATGGATTAGAATTTTTTGCATCTTCAAAATTAATTACATTTAATACTCCACCAGGTTCTTGAAGTCCACTAAGATCATATGTTTTTTTAGCTAACATCATATTTTTAATTTTATCACCATTATAGTTTTCATAAAGATCAAGAGCTTTTTTAACTATATCTTTTCTATTAAACTCATTACCAATATGAGCTTTATATTTTTGATAGATAGGATTGTTTACATCTTTAGGATTTTCAAATAAATTATCTGAAATAGCTTTACTATCTTTATTTGCTGCATAATCATTTAAATATACTAATGCTGTACCTTTATTATTATCATTAGTTAATTGTTTCATAACATTAACAACTCTTAACACTTCAACATTTGTTAAATCGTTTTCAAGATTTTTCTTTAATGTTGTACCTTTATATCTATTAGTATTAACTAAATTTTCTTCTGCAGTACCATACATTTCATTTATATTTTTCATTGTTGTGTTTGCAAAATAAGTATTCATTGTAAACCAACCTGCATCACCATCATTTAAAATGTTATCCATATTAGAACTAAATAAATTTTCATGATCTGTTCTACTACTAACAAAACCTTCAATAGCTTTTTGTGTATTTAAATTTTTAAAATTAGTAGAAGCATAATTTAAATTAGCTAAATTCTTTTGTGCTAATATATTAGACGTATATTCTCTATACACTAAAGGTGTATTTGCTATTGTAGTTTTAGAATAAGCATCAACAGCATTTTTCATACCATCTGGATCAAACTCAAATTTGTTTTTTAAATCTAAGTAATGATTAGTAGATGTTTCGTTAAATGATGTTTTAAATTGTACAGCTGCATCTGATTCAGCTACTTTTCTAAAAGCAGTTATAGCTTCTGCTATAGGTGTAGATATTTCTGCTGCAACATTAGTTGTAGGAAATTTAGGTACACCAATATTATCAGCTACACTTGATTTTAAATTAACTAATTTTTTACCTTCTTTTAATGCCATTAATTAGATCCTTCAGTTGATGTTCTTATTCCACCAAGTTTTGTCATTTCACTATCATAACCATACTGTCCAGTTGGTTGTTTGTATGATTTAGCATATGCTGCTGTTTTAAATCCACTAGCTGCAATACTTGCATAACCACCAAACTCTTTTGCTTTACCCATAACTTTAGTTGTATAGATTTGTGTGTCTAGTTTATTATTACCACGCAACATATTGATTCTAATATTACCAATATCTTTTTGAGCTATTCTATTTATTTCACTTTGAACAGATAAAAAACTTCTACTATCATCATTATATCCAGATCCTGCTACAATGGCTCTATTAATTTTTTGTTTTTTTAGAGCTTCTTCTCTAACATTGTTTTGGTCTTGTATAGCTTTTAATTCGTTGTATTTTTTTTCATCTTCGTAATATCTTATAGTAGCTTTGTTTGCAGCTTTCTGAGCTTGTATACCTTGATACGTTCCTACAGCTTGAACACCAAAACTAATTACAGCTAATGTGACTGGATCAGCACTCATGCAAAAACTACCTCCACACTCATTCCTAATACTTTAATAGGTAATGGATCATCTTGTGATAATGTTATTGTTGGACTTTTGTTATAGCCTAAGAAATAAAACTCTTTCTTTTCTGTTACAGGTGTTAAGTCCGAACCACCAGTGAAACTAACTTGTTGGACTACTAAAGATTTGGCAGTCTTATCTGCAGCTTTTACAGTTAAATCTAAAGCAGAATTAATATCAATGATGGCTCTCGAAATTCTTCTTGGTAATCCAGTTAATGGACCTTCTGGTAATTCTTTATCAATTGGCATAGTTTCTATCACAGGTGTATAATTAAATCCTATTTTAACCCCACTTGCTCTAGGGTTATTCAAAGTAATAAAGTTAGTACCACTTACAGTAAACGCACCTAAACTACTATTGCCTTCTACACAATTTATACTTTCATTTGTATATATAGAATTTACAGAATGTAAATGTACTTTTACTAATGTAATTACAGCATTATCTCCTGGTGTAGCAGCTAAATTTTTATCTAAGTTTAATGTATAAGTTCCTCCACCATTATCTGTAATAGCTTGTATTGTATATACTGTAGCATTACCTGCTATACTAAATGTTTCATTTACTTTAGGAGCAGATGTAAAGCCATCAGTAATTAATACAGCTCCACTTTGAGAACCTCCTTTGACTAAAGGTGTACCTCGTTGTGATACTACAGATGTTAAACTACAGTCTAATGTAAGACTATCATCATCTGCAAATTTTTCTAATGTATAAACAGTAGAACCATTTAAAACTCTTTTACAAGCTACAACTAAAAACTCATTCAAAGCAATAACAGATTGAAATATATCATTTGTTCTTGTAGACCATAAACCCCAACCTGCAATCTTTTCATCTCTTACAGAATGAAATATAGCCATTGCTCCATTGTGTGTACTACCACTATTTAAAAAGAAAGCATATTGTTCTGGTCTTGTAAAGTTACCTTTAATAATAGCTATTTGTTTAGGACTATCTATAAGATGTTCTGCAAGTATAGATACTGATGTTGATTTATAACCATCTTCTATATCTGAATAAATAAACTCTCTAACTGCTTTACCATTCTTTTGTACAAATCCTGCTGCTTGATCAAACATAACAGGAGCTGTTCTTCCTATACCATAAGGTGTTTGTCTAAGTACAGCTATGTTGCCAGGAGTTATAGTATTGTCTGTTGCTCTTGGTACATAGTATTCACCACCATCTGTAAATACTTGTAAGTCTTTACCAGATAAAAAATGTCTAACTTCATTAACTTCTGCACCTGCAATATCTAAATCAATAGATTCATCTGCAGCTCCAGATCCTACATCAAAGTTAAAGTACTCAGATATTCTAGAAGCTAATACCGAAGCTGGTCTATCTTTAACACCACCTAACCATAATCTATTATTATGAAATGTAACTGCTTGTGGAAAGCCACGAACAGAAGATATAGTTTGTTCTTTCCAATTAAAATGTGGTCCATTACTTACAGCATCTTCTATTACAGTTACTGTTAATACAGTTGCACTTGTATATCCTGTTACAAAAACTTGTTTGCCATTAACTTGTAAATATGTGTTTGCATATGCAGATGTAAATGCACTTGCTGAAGCAGTTAATGTTCTTCCAGTTCCTGTTGCATGAGCTGATAGTGTAACACTAATAGTTCCATCTGCGTATTTATAAAAAGGTTGTTTAGATTTATTTACTCCACCAACAGTAACAGAATCATCTGTATCAAATGCAAATGTTTGTACTTCAAAATTAGTTGCTGAAGTTCTAAATATTTTTCTAGTAGGATTATCTCTATGTGTAATAAATACAGTATCACCAAATTGTGCAAAGTTTAATTCAAACAATTGTGCTGTTGTCCAATTACAATTAGTTGTAACATTAGAAGATAAAGCAGTACCACTAATGTTATAAACGTCCATTCTATTATTAGATAAAACAATAATAGCTATTTCATCATCTGAAAATACAAAAGGTATTAATCTACATTCTGCAGGTAATGTAGCTAAGTAATTAGTTCCAGGTCTTCTCATTACTCCACCTTCTGCTAATAAAGAAAAGTTTCTACATTGTTTAGCACCATTAATATAAGCTGGTGTATCTGTTCTAGTTGCTAGTAAAGGATTAAGCTCACCTGCTGAAAAGTTTGTAATTACAGTTTTTAGTGATCTTGCCATTATACATTTGTTCTCGTAGTATTTCTTAAGTTAATAAATCTAGATGTATCAAGTTTTTTATTAGTAACTTCAGAAGCGTCTACATTTTTAGAAATTAAAAATTGTCTATCTGCCATTCCTTTAAATTCTCTAATCATACCAGCATCTCTAGCTACTGAACCTGCAAATAAAGATGCTAGTTCATATTCTAAAGCTAGTCTAAAATGTGCTGGGAAATAATCTTCTTCTACTCTGTAAATATAATCTAGTATTAAAGCATGACTAGATCCATATGTATTAACATATAACTTATCTTTATATCTTGTGTATGGAATAATATAATCATTAACTGATAATGAAACTATATGTAAGACTCCTGGACTTGCAGGAAGTTGATATGCATATTCATATCTAGCTTCTGGTTTAGCAGTTAATAAAGATAATTGTTTTTGATTAGTAGCAAATTTCCATCTGTGTCTAGTTAATGAAGACTCTACTATATCTTCATAAACATTTGAGGCAACTAAAGCTTCTGTGCTACCATCTGTAAAAGAAGATATAGGTGAAGCTCCTATCATTACTAAAGCTCTTGAACATATATCTACTTTTGTTGTTGCCATAAATTCCTTGATTAATATGAGGGCGAGTTGCCTCGCCCCCAAAGTTTGTTACTAAGCTAATAACACTGTATTTAGATTAGATCCACCATCATTAACAGATACTATTAAAATATCTACTACTGCGTTTGAACCACCACTATTTACAATGATAATATCACCAGCTTTTAACTCTGCGTGTGATAAGATGAAGTAATCATCATTATCAATGTCGCCTATTGCATCTCCATCAGTATAATACCATAGAGAATTACTAGGACCCATCTGCGAAATTTTTTTCACAGGATTGTCTATTGCGTATGCCATATTGTTATCCTCCTATTTATTATTCTGCACACTTCTGTACTCTAATACCATCAGTATCTACTAAAGTACCACCTATGCTAAGCATAGAAGTAATTAAGTGAGAAACTTTTTCTGGTATGTAGTTTACTTCAGTTTTTAC
>Ga0181407_1000419_pt1 | contig 14423 bp, 22 predicted proteins | sample 30SPOviralmetaG_FD_130136 | JGI IMG/M metagenome (GOLD analysis project Ga0181407, IMG submission 130136) | Marine viral communities from the oligotrophic San Pedro Time Series (SPOT) site, San Pedro Channel, CA, USA - 30 SPOT_SRF_2012-01-26 | ecosystem: Environmental > Aquatic > Marine > Strait...
GGTTTGCTGTTCTTCGTTAAGTTCTTCATAAATACCATGAACTATTGGCGATAAGGTGTCGTATTCTTTTTGAACATTTTTTAGTTTAGCTTCATCTTTAATTTCTTCAAGTTTAATAGCTAATATTGTGAGTTTGTCCATAATCTCACCATTCGATACTTCAATTTTCATTTAATTTAATTTAAAGTGTTAATAACATATTTACTAATTCTCTTTGGGGTTGTACATCATCCTTGTCAGCTCTAACTTGACCATGTGTTAATAAACCCTCTACCTTTCCTTGACAAGCTAATTCATTAAACTCAAACGCTTGATTCAATCCAACTTGTACTAAATTAGGAGTTGGATTACCTGTATTTACCTTTCTTTTTAAATCTGCTAGCAAACCAACTTGTAAATCTATTCCATGTTTTTCTGATAGTAATATGAGTAAAGCTTTTAAAGATTCAATTTGCTTTGCAGAATACTTATGAAAGAATAGCTGACCTTTATATTGTGATTCTAATGTACATACTTGATCTGGATGTACTTCTGATTTATACCAAGTATAATACTTACCATCTTTCTTTGTTAATCTACCAGCTGAGCAGATTTCTATAGAGATACTACCTCTATGCATTTTACCAGATTTTGTCTTACCTAAATGGTATGCCCAATATTCATCTTTAAATGCCTGTAAAATCCTACCGTCGTATTTAGATTCATCTTCACCTGAAGCTGGTAATCCACCGATTACATAATGTGTTCCAATCCTACCTCTTTGATCTCTACCCCATTGGTCTATTACTTTATATGGATTATGTCTACCTGCAGTATGATGAATAAAGATCCATTTCTTTGCTGTTTCTTCTTTTACATATTCACCATCTGGTAATGGATATTGTTCTATCCAAGTTGCTCCGGTTGTAATATCTGTATCTGCTTCTATTTCTAGAGGATTAAGTCCTAATTTCTTCCAAGTCATTGGGCCTACAATACCATCTCCTTTTAAACCTTTCATAATCTGATAGGCTTTAATAGCGTCTCTTGTTTTAGATCCAAATATACCATCAGCTCTTAAGCCTAAAACTTCTTGTAGAGCTTCTACTAAATCACCAGAATGACCTTGTTTTAATACGTATCTACTTTGCTTTGACATATTTCTAATGTTTTTCTTTCTAATTTATTTATCGTATTTATTAAATCGGTAATATTAGTAGTTTTATGTTTGAATTCAAATTTAACTAACTGGCCTACCTTTTCATAAATACGGAATATTATAGTATACTCTGGTCTTCTGCCTAATTTATCTTTCATAAAAGAAATTACCTCAGCTTGAGATCTGGCTTTACCAGCATATACATAATCTGTTTTTATCTTTGCGACACATGCATAAGTATCATGTTCTATTTCCATAAAGTATTGCATTTCTTTAAGCTCATTTGCTATTAAATACAATCGATGTAATACGCTTGGATGTTCGCCTGAAACTACTTTTAATAAAGTATCACTATCAAGTGGTTTTGTAATAAACTGTTTGTCTAAGTGTATCTTAATCTTGTTTATCATCTCTCTTTTTTAAGAATTCTTGCTTGTCTTTCTCTGCACGTTCTCTCATAGCCTGATCAAATAATTCATCTTCACTTGGTGGTTCTACACCTCTAGCCTCATCTGGTAAATGTGGCGTAGGTACTTTTTCAACAATCGAAGGTATTGGTTCAATAATATCATTAACCGTTACTCCGACTGATGTAGGCTCATTAGGAATAAACGTAGAAGGCTTTAAATCTCTTACCGGCTGTTCTGGTTCTTCCGAAGCTCCATCAAGTTCATCTTGATATTCTAAATCTTCAACCATATTATTAAGTACTTGATCTAACGCGTGATCCTCATCCCACTCTTCTTCTGGTTCAAGATCTTCTTCTGGCGGTGTCTTTAACCAGCTACCTGGTTCATGACGATCTACATAGGCATCATATTCTTCTTGCTTCTGTTGGAATTCCATAAAGCTACCCTCTTTGTCATTTGTTAGACCACCAACCGTATGAATTTTATCATCTTCTTCTGACCATGGGCCCTGCTCATCTGCTCTTTCTAAGAAATCTTGAATTTCTGAATCGTCGTCCTCATTAGACCATGGTAAGTCTCTAAAATCATCTAAATCATCTTCTGCAATACCTTTAGCTAATTCATCTGCTAATTCACCCCAAGCAGTTGCGTTCTCTTTATCCATGCTGACATCCATTGAGTTAACATTAGAATTCTCAGGTCTTAATACACCTTCGTCTATTATATCTTCTGCATATCTTTCGGCTGCCCTTCTTAAATTATCATTAGGTTCTGGGTAGTCGTCATCGTCATCGTCATCCCAATCCTCATCTTCTCCTAAGCCCTCAAATATTGGATCTCTAGGTGTGTATTCTGTATCTTCTTCGTCTTCTCTTCTAGCCTGATCAAATGCAAAGTTGGCTGCAACCACTAATGAGATTGCTAGTGGATCAAACACAAAGATAATAACCAATAGGAGCCAGTTAATAATCCTATCCATTGGCGCGCCTGTTAGGCCAGATAAATATTGTAGAGGACCTAATTCACCAGCTACATCAGAATTATTTTCTAATTCTAATATTTGTAGTTGATATTTTTGTAAGCTATCTGCAACTATTTCTCTTTTCTTTTGAACACTTTTTCTATTTTCTTCTTCAACTTCAATACGTTTTGCTGCCATCCTAATCTCTGAAGTAGAGATGGTTGTTCTAACGCCCCCAGCCACCGAGGTGTCTCGTACTTGGATTGATTGAGACCTAGCATTGGAAAGAGTACTAATGTTATTACTAATTCTTTCAAGTTCTTTATCATACCTCGTAACGTCGTTTTCATAAAATTGTTTCTTCTGTTCTAAAAATGATGTTTGGTTCTCCTTAATAGTTAATTTTCTATAAGTATCTTGATACGCTGATGATAAGAATCCATAAATACCCATTGATGTAATAAGTACTAGAATTATAGTTGCCGTTGCAAGATAGGCTCTTAGGCCTTTATTAATAGTGTCCCAATATTGATATAATAGAGATGCTACTACTAATTTTGCAACTTCTAACGAACCAGCCATTACCATTACTTCAAATGAAGCTCCGGCAAATAACTTACTAAGTCCACTTACTGAATAAAATGCTGCTGAAGCCGATACTGACAATGCAGAGAAGGCTATAATGAATGGAAGGAAATTCCTCTTTAATGTTTTAAACATAATTTAGTTTTTATTGTTTTACCATTTCCCAAGTGGGCATCCTGAACCTGGTGAAAGTGCTTTAGCTGCTAATCTACAACCACAGCCTCTAACTTCTTGTCCAGTTTTAACATGAATTCCCATTTTACTAGGATTACATGTACCACCGTTTCTCATATCACAAGAATTACAAATAAGTAATCTATTAGCACTCTGTGCCTTTAATTCTGGTTTTAATTCTATAAAATGAGATTTTACTAGGTTGCCCCAACCTGTTAGTATTTGACTTACCACACTCGGTGGTTTCTTTTCAGGTTTAGGCTGGCTGCCTATTGTCCCCTTATATGAAAACTTGTCGTTAAGTTCGTAATTTTGTGTTTTCTTCTCGCTTGCCATATTTATTATATATTATGCTTTTCTTTAAACATGTTTCTACGTTTAATAAACTGCTTCACATAAAATTCTAAATCTGATTGTGTTAGAGTAAACTTTTGAGGTAAATTATCATCTTCATTAGCTATCCAGATCTCAGCTCCATCTGCTTTAATACCTGTCATATCCCAATACGCTAAGAAATAAGCGGCTGCTTGTAAATAGTAATCAATTACCCATTCTTCTCGCTTAGGCCTTCTACTATTCTTATAGTCAATAATCTTAACCTTATTATCGACTAGCTCTGAGATATTATCTACAGTTCCAGCCCAACCACCAGCTTTGGTAGTCCATAAGAAAGTTTCTGCTTCTATTACCTTTTTTATCGTATCGAAATAATCTGATGAGTTAGACCAGAATTTGTAAAAGAATTTCCATGCCTCTTCTAAATAAAGTGCACCACTCTCATTATCTTTAAACTCATTTACTTCGTCATCTGTTTTAGCAACTTCTTTTAGTTGTGTTAGTCTTTCCATAGACTCACCTGAAGTCTTAGTCTTATATAGTTCAATTAGCCTGTGCATAATTGTACCACGAGACATACTAAGATTTGAAATCCTATCTGCTTCAGCTTCTCCTACACGCTTACGCCATTTTGCTAAGCCAGACATGTCTTTAGTTTGTCCTAAAACTGTAGTAACCGATGGTAGCTTTGCAATTACTTCGCCCCCTTCGGTTACTTGATAAAAACGTAATCCGTTTTCTTGTACTCTTTCTATTTCTGCCATTACAGTCCTGCTAGTTCAAGTAATCTAAAAAATATATCGCTTATATTGTGGAAGTTTACCCAGATTAGTCTACCTAATAAGAATAATCCAAAACCAACTGCTGCCGATCTAAGTATATTACCTAAGATATACCAAAGTCCTAAGGCTTCATATTGAGGCCACATGATAACTAGGTATGAATTAGTACCTGCAAGTCTATCAATTTCTGGGTAGATAATATCTGCAAGTCCCATTTCTGTAGTGAGAGGTCCCCACTTACTAATTTGTTGTAGTACATACGCCTGTTGAATTTGTGGTGCTGCACCAACTACTTCTTCTGGCATATTTATTACACCATAAATTCTACCTAACCAATCTGATCTTAAATCATTTTCGTTAAGCTTTTCTACATTAGCAGGATTTCTAGCAGTAGATCTAAAAATCCACCAGATTCTAATTTCTGATGCCAGTTCTGCCCAATAGCTAAATGTATTTGTAAACCATTTCATATCTATATTTTTGTTAATGTTTTGAGTTGTTCTAGCGTAGCGTTGCCAGTATGTCTATCTACTACTTCACCATCTTCCATATAGAATAGTGTTGGTATAGATCTAATACCGTATTTACTTGCTAAATCTGACTCTTCATCTACGTTAATTTTAATGACTTTTACATCATCTACTTCTTCTTCGTACTTATCTAATTGCTTTGCAACCATCTTACATGGACCACACCATGTTGCGAAAAAATCTACTAATACTCTACCTTTTGTTGGAATCATAATTATTCTTGGTTTAGACCAGACCATTCTATTAATAGCCCTTTATCTGTTAGTTCAATATATTTATCGTATTTAATACTTACCTGTAGTTGACCTTCCATAACGACAACATCAGTATACTCTACAGTGTGTTCCCAAACATCTTGTTCAGAAATCATAGGTGAATTAATATTCTTATTGAGTACTTCTAAATACTCTTTACCTATCCAAATATTTACATGCATAATTGTTCAATTAGTTAATCATTATACGACTAAGCTTGTTTTTGTTTCTGCTTTGTAATTTCTTTTGCTCTATAAATTCTAAAGTTTGCAATAGATTTTGCTAGAATTTCCATCCTTTCTGCTGGATCCATAACCATAATTCTTTCTTTTGTATAATAGGTCTTACCATCAAAAGAACTAGTCCATGGTGTTAACTTAGTAGGATTTAATTGATAGACTGATCGATTCTTAAATGTCATACCATAAGATGTGGTATAAGACCTAGTATAATCTCTACGTACATAACCATTCTCATAAGAGAGATAATCAGTATTTGTAATAGGATCGTGGAAACATTGAGTTCCATTGTTTGCTTGTGTTTGAGAAGTTACCTCAACACATTTAAGTGTTTGTAGTTTTGTCATATTATTTGATTTCGTTATTAACGTGCATTCTAAAACCTAAGATTGGCTTATGGCCTACGATCTCGTCTTTACGCCTAGTTATCATATCTCTTGTGAGTAATAATGTTTCAACGTCTTTTTCGGTCTTTACCCAATCGGTAAATAGATACGTGAGCAATTTTGATTTTAATTTTTTCATTTTTATTATTTTAGAGTTTGCGAACAGAGGGGGAGTCGAACCCCCAATTAACCAATTCCCACGTTCTTAAGTTGCGTAGGTACCAGGCTCTATTTCTGTTTCCTCAGCGAACTGAGTTTCCACATTGCCATAAATTTACTTTTTCACCTGGCGTCTGTCCGATGTAACTGTCATTAAGGGTGGTCGCGTTGCCATCAGGCCCTTAATGTTCGAGAGGGAGATCAAACCCTCAGCCACAATTACAGTACTAATATACGAAAAATAATTGACATAAAAAAATGTTTTGGCAATTATTTTGCAAAAAGTTTGTCTAGGGGATATTCATTATTATCTGACTCCATTCTTTCTGGATGCCATTGTACTGCCCAGATCTTTTTACTCTCATCTGAGAAGCCTTCGATAATAGAATTAGATGGATATGAAATATGTGTAGTTTTAAAGTTATCAGCTAGAACTGGGCAATGCTGATGATGTCTTGAGTTGACATTGAATAGATTATCTTCTAAGTCTGCTATAATATGAAACTGTGAAGGCTTTCCACTATGATCTGTATTCTCTGCAAAATTAGCTGATTTATGGTCTTCTACAATAGCATCACTAATATCAGCTACTGTACCACCAAAATATAGATTTAAAATCTGCATGCCACGACAAACACCTAATATTTTATGTCCACTATCTAAGGCCTGTTTAATCCAAATGAATTCCTTTCGATCTCGATCTGGATCTTTGCCAATATCTGCACCACCGCATAAGATAAGCGGTCCTTTAACTTTACGTCTTAGATCTAGCCATACTATTTCATGACCATAATGTTCTAGCCATTTAGTGTATGCTATCTTTTCTAGTTTGCCTCGAGGAGGTGCAACGTATACTTTCATTATATTAGATCTAGTACTCCGTAGGAGAATCGAACTCCTATTTCCAGGATGAAAACCTGATGTCCTAACCGTTAGACGAACGGAGCATTTATATTTCTAATTTAGTTTCATCATCTGTAAACCAAATAGGAAGTGTGTACCTATCACCCTTCGTAACTTCTGTAACTCCATGTGGGTGTGTTAAATCTGATGGAAACATAATTAAGTGGCCAGCTTCTGGTATGTATTTTACGTTCTGTTCTGGAAAGTAAGTTTCGCCGCCTTCATAATCATCATTTAAATAGAGTACGCCACTTATCTTTCGCCATGGAAATTTACCATCACTACCATCTAAATATTTAGAATCTGCATGGACTTCCATAGATTTACCAACTGGCCAATAAACTAAATCAGTATAATCTGGATATAGTGCTTTTTTAAACGTAGAGATAGCCTGAAAAGTAGCATTGAATCTAAATAAATTTACTTTTCTTTTAATCTCTTCAGACTCTATTAGATTATATGGTATTGTTCTATTATTAAATAATGCTTCACTATTTACATCTGTCTTCTTCTGAGACTTAAACCAGTCTGTTATTAATTTACAGTCTTCTTTAGACATAAAATTAGGAAATTCAAATATTTGCATAGTTAATAAAATTAGAGCGAAAGACGAGGATTGAACTCGCGACCCTCACCTTGGCAAGGTGATGCTCTACCGCTGAGCTACTTTCGCTTATTAGTAATTATATGAATATGTAATCCGTTGTTTCAAACATAAAAAAACCACCCAAAGGTGGTTCGTTTAATTTATGTGGAGAATATCAGAGTCGAACTGATGACCTCCTGCGTGCAAGGCAGGCGCTCTAGCCAGCTGAGCTAATCCCCCATCATTTATTCAGGTTCGCCCATTCCTCCATACCAACCATCGACATAAGGTCTATTGGCTACACTTTGTATTAAAGCTACTAATTCTTCTTTTGAATTAGGGCCAATCCAATTTTCTGCGAGTGGTTCTATGTAATCTATCGGCTTGTGGATCCAATAATCAAATCTGGTATATTCACCTGGTGTATTTAATAATACGGGTTCTTCAGTGTGATATGATGCTGGTCCGCACACTATTTTTATTTTGAAGTTGTTGCTGAAAGATACGTCTCCTTCAAACCCACCCACTCCTGAGGGGTGTGCTACAAATTCAATTTCGTCAAATGTAAATGTTATCATTAATATTGATTATTTTTTATTAAAAAAGAGGATCGTGTACCAAAGTATACCAACTCTGGAAGATCGTCATGTTGTATATATTACTGCATACCAACTAACTCTACTGTTAATTCAAGTTCTACTCAAGATGGTTAATCTCGTTGTAGCGCCACAACGGCTTTAGTTGTACCTTATCCCCTACATAATAGGATTGTTCGGTCAGTTTTCGGCAAGACTTCCTCTCGGGTACTTGCAATGCTCTTCGTGAAATAGGTTTAGTTATATCTATTTCCCGATCTACCATCTTCTACTCTGTCGAGTCTCAACCACGCTACTTGAAGCAGTTGAGCCGAAACTTGTTCGGTGTCGGATGTGCCTTAACCCCTCTCACGATAGGGTTTGTTCGGCAATACACTCATTCTTCGGGGGATCAACCGTCTGAATGCCTCTTTTAATATTTCAAAGAACTGTAACGAGTTTAGGTCTCGTTGTCCATTAAGTCTACTTACGCGTTGTTCTTAGCGCTAACGTAAACTCTTACTTCTTGTGCTAAGCCTTTGATAGCTTGCATTCCTTTTCTTACTCTTGTTCCAGCGGCTTTGTTACCTTTTTCGTCGAATTTAGTAACGTCGTCTTGGATGTTTGCGATTACTTCTGTAATCTGGTCAATTAAATTTTGCATTTTTTACTTTTTTAAAATTAGTTATTAATTATATTAGTTGTTTATGGTTTGTTTCAATCCATTGTATTAAAATTGGACTTAAATCCTCCATATTTTGAATACTCTTCATTTACTTCGCCAACTTCTACCCACATATCTTCTTCCTTGTCAGTAGTAGATGAATAAACTTCCATCTCACCTTCAAATAGAGTTGATAGTGCGTCAGCGGCTTTCATGTAATCTAAAGCTTCTAATTCCTCACATATTTCGTACCAATCTTCATAATATAGTTCTTGTATGTAATTCATAAACTCTACTTCTGTAGTGCCAGAGTATGGATAAGATAGAGTTGTAAAATCATCAGGGTTTAAAGTAACTGCTTCAGTTGCTTCCCAATTTGTGTACCTCTCTACTTTTCTAAGCTGATATGCCATGTTAATTATTTTGTTAATTTAGTAATTATAGTTGATACGCTGGATTAGTTTCAATATAAGCCTCTTAATATGTGAGAAATCCATGCAATTAAACCGTTCAGTTGCAACGCAACTAGGTTCCATTGCTTCCTAAAACCGGTTTGAATAAGTACACATATAAATCCAATAATGAATAGAGATGGCTCTACGGTCCATTGTGCGGCTATTAAGAAGCCGGCTCCCATATAGCCTATGCGACTAGCCATTCTTTCAGCTGGCGTAAGTCTTTTTTGTTGTACTAAAGTTCTTAGAAATGATCTCCACCAGCGCTTCTCGCAGGATTTACAAGTTTTCTTATGATCTGTTTTGAATTTGCTAGGTTGTAGCTTACGGCCACACTTGTTGCATTTCCTGCCGTCCATTCTCAAAATATAACTCTGAATATATTAGACCATATTAGGTATGTAAATCCTAATATTATGATCCATGAAATAATTTTACTATAGTCCCTTTTCATCTTTTTCAACTTGTGCTGCTACAGTTTGTAGCTTGTTCATAATTGTATCGTAACATTTTTCACAAAGTTGACCGGCACCTTCTACGTAGTGTGTTCTGTATTCTATAGATGTATCGTGTTTATATTTGGTTTCACAATCACAACTAATACAAAGATCTTTTCCATTTGGACTGATACCCAATAATTCGTTTTCTTCTTTTGACATAATTAATAATTAATTTGTACGTTTTTTAACTTTATGTACACATTTATGTACGTTATATGTATTTATGTTAATTTGTTTAATCCCACCAACCTTGGATATTGTGTTCTATGTATTTCCAAACTAATTTATGTGCTCTTTTTTGTTTAGCATAAGACTCATTTCTTAGATTATCTTTTTCATCTTGAATTAATTGTAACTCATCTTTTGTATATTCTCGTTCATATACTTCTATCATTTCGCCTGTAATCCAATTACCATCATTATCAATTTCATCTAGCTCTATTGTTTTTAATCTAGAAGGCCCGTACGTTTCCTCTATTTTACGTGCATATTCAAACGCATATTCATCTTCATATACTTTTTCTAAGAATTCTACTGCAGTTTCAATCCTAGATGCGACATTTTCTCTATCTACACGATTACCTCTTTTTTTAATTTCTTTAGCAGTTCTTAGTAGCTGATGTTGAAATAGCTCAACTGCATAACGATAATCCCAATCATACCCTTTCCAGATAATAGGTAAGAAATCTATAACTCTTTTAATTTGACGCCACTTTCTTTTAAACCAATACATTATTCTTCTTTATTTATATTTCCTATTATTTGATAAGCATGCCAAAGTTTTGTTTGGGCTGCTTCTACTAAATCCTTTACTTCAGTTTCTAATTTTAAAACCGGATGCTGAATTAAGTGAGTATCTATATTATTCATTGTAATATGGATTCTATCTAGTGCTTCATGATAATGAAAGTCATCTAATTCTATTCCAATTTTTTTACTTTTAGGCATTCTTAATCCACATTTTATTATTGATTACTAATATATCAACATCTGATCTTTTAAATAAATCCACTGCATCATCTGGTGATTCTACAATAGGTTCTCCTTTTACATTTAGAGATGTATTAATTAGAATAGGAATTCCAGACTTTTCTTCAAACTTTTCTATCAGTGTGTACAACTTTTCGTTATGTTCTTTTGTAAGTGTTTGAACTCTAGCTGAGTTATCAATATGCACTGCAGCTGGAATATCAAATGGTTTCTTAGATGGTACTGTATGTAACATATATGGTGTTTCAAAATCCATGACGAACCAATCTTGTGCCCTTTCTGCTAAGACTATCGGTGCAAATGGTCGATACCACTCTCTAAATTTAACTCTAGCATTCATTTTATCCTTCATGCTATTATTCTTAGGTGAAGCTAGGAATGATCTATGGCCTAGAGCTCTAGGGCCATTTTCTGAAGCTCCATCATACCAACATACAATTTTATCATTATTTAAATAATCTGCTACTACATCTAAGTCTAATGGTTCTCCGTCTGTTAAATGACCATCATACCATATAACTCCAGAATATGCTAATTCTGCGGTTGTGTATTTTTGTCTAGGGTGGCGTAAGTGTTTATGTAAAAAATATAAGGCACTTCCTGCTGCAGTTCCATCGTCGCCACACGCTGGGAACATGTGCATTTTATCAAAATCAGTTTCTGTTTGAATTTTATAGTTTGCATTACAATTTAAAAACGTACCACCAGCTACACATAAATTACCTGAATTAAATGACTTTGTTTCTTCAAATAATTGTTGAGTATATTCTACTAAAGATCTTTCTGTAATAAATTGAATATCTGCTGCAATATCCATTGCCTCTTGTGAAGTAGATTCTTTATTTGTAAAAGGCTCTTGCCATTCTCTAGTAAATTGATCTGATTCTGGATCATTGTTTAATATGGAAGCTCTTATTTTTTCACCTACTATTGGAAATCTACCACTTATTTGTGTAAATAACCAGTCAATATATCTATGCTCTTCTTTATCAAATTTTCTAATGCTTTGAGGTGCTGTCCATTCTTTCCAGTTATCGTATGCTTTTTTACTAATTCGGCCATACGCTGCTAATCCCATTAACGAACCCGCTTTAATAACTCCAGGGCCAATACCTAAATGTTCTGTTGCAACATCATAAAAATTACCTAACATATATTCAGGATTTCTAAACTGTTGGATTTGATTACCCATTCCTACAAAGAATCCAGAACATGCTTCTGTATGGTGCATGGAAGCATCTGCAGTAAATATAGCAGCTTCTTCAAAATCAGAAGTATAAAATGTTGATGCTGCATGTGACATGTGGTGGTCTACAAACAGACCTTTATATGTTTTATCAATGCCTTTAATCCTAACATTAATATGAAAAGAATTATCCGTATTAATATCTGAAGCGATATACGGCATACTAGTACGATGTATCATATCTGGTAATGTATAACCGTATTCGGTAAGTTCTACTCTATCACTACCTTCTAAATGGTTTGTAATTACAGTATTTGATGCCCATGTACCAAACTTAGCTAATGGATAGACAGCATCAGTAGGTGAATAAATGTCCATCCATGGTGCTAGTTGCTTTGTCCATGTGCTAAAAGTAATACAATTTACATCTTCTAACGTAGTATTATATCCTTTTAAAAATAAACGTATATATTCTAAATCTAGAACTGAGTCTTTCTTTCGTCTAGTAAACCGTTCTATTGAACTAGTTCCTACCAGCTTACCTTCCTTTATTAATGCAACCGCAGCATCATGTCCCATGTGGAGACCCAATATAATCATAAAATTACTATTTTAAATTGCTATAATTCTTATACTATAAAATAATAATTTGTTTACTCGGAATCTGATGTCCACAAAGTCCAAACTGATTCTAATTGTTTGGTCGTAAACGTATATAAAGATTTAGAACTTACTGGTACTTTTTTGTCTTTAAACATATCCTCTAACCTTAATATTAAGCTAGCTTTATAGTTTAATTCATCTAATAGGCTCTGTTCTACGTCAGACATTGTTTCTGTTCTAGGCATATTGTATACGCTGTCCTTTACTTGTCTTAATTCGTTTAATGTTCTTTCTTTTCTTGTCATGGTTTTCATATTAAAATGGTAAGTCTTCGTTTAGTAATTTCTCGGTTTTAATTGCATCAATATCTACTTCTTGTGTATTTAGTGAAGCGAATGGTGTGATGTGTAATTTATGTACATCCCATTGTTGATTTGGGTGCAACGCGTTCTGGTTTTTGGCTATTAGTTCTGCTTTTGAAAAAGCATGTTTGTCATTGTCGCCTTCAATGTAAACTTCATAGGTTACTGTATATCTCATGGCATCATTTTTAAGAGGTTAGAAATTAATAGAGTCATATAGAGTCCAAATGCTGTGATCAGCACAACGTCTACACTGTCTATCTTTTTGATTATGGTTTTGATTTTATTCATATTTGTTTTATTAAAATGTTCTTACTCCGTCATAAACGGCTTTAATTACTGGGAACCTCAACGAGTATTCTCCTGACTTGCTTTGAGATTCTTCAAAGTATTGTACTGTAATCTGCTTCCCTAGAATCTCGTTAGGGTTAGCGAAGTAATGACGTCTTTGTTCGTGACTGAAGCCACTACCGACGTGTACTCGGTTTCCTTTATGTTCAATGATAACATTCTTTAGCATCTCTTCCTCAACCTCAGAACCATCTACAATGACTCTATGAACGTCGTTCTCAAGATCGACTACAATATATTCTTCATCAAACATTTGCTTAACTTTTAAAATATCTGTAGATCTTTTACCTTTATATGTTTCATTCTTTCTAAGCATTAGACCTTCCCATCCACCGGCTTTAGATTCTGCCATCATTTCTGAGAAGACTTTATCACTTCCAATCCACTGATCTAGTACTCCGATGAATTTAGATTCTTTAGAGATACGTTGTAGGTTTGCAATTCTTTCAGCGAAAACTGATTTTGACTTTTTAGAGCTAAACTCTTCCATTGTCAACATATCGAACATCCAGTAGAATGGAGTTTCAATAGTATGATCTTTACGTTTGATTTCTTTAATGATACCAGCAAAGTCTTCGTCACCATTATGGTCTACAATACAAACTTCGCCATCAAGAACTGTGTTCTTTAAGCCAAGTGCTTTAATATCTGTTTTAAGATTGTCAAGTGTCAAGAATTCTTTACCTTGACGTGAGAAGAACTTAGGCTCTCCGTTTTCATCAATAACTGTAAGACATCTTACACCATCAAGTTTCCTTGAGACAAACCAACAGTCATTCCAATCTACTTTCTTCTGAGTCTTCTCATCAAAAGCTTTGGCAAGTGCCACATCAAATGTAGGGATAAGTCCTGGTTTTACTTTATTAATCATTGAGGCAGTTGACCTAGTCTTTAGGTTTCTGTCAATCATATTAAAAATAAGATCTTTGTAGATGAAGTTCTCATGTACAAATCGATTGACGTTAGCAATTGCTGTATGACCTGTACAAACTCTATTATTCAGATCATCTAGTAGAGTAAAAATACTTCCATAAGTATTAGGATGACCCATGAGATCTGAATTCTTCTTACAATTAGCAGAAGTAACTCCGTACTGTTTGTAAGTGTCATAAGTATAATTAAGTGCTTTACATACTGACTCGTATTGAGTATATGTCTTTAGCACTTCTAATTTGTCTGAATTAGAATTCGTAGCATTTGATGCTTCGACGAAATCTGATATAAGTTGAAAGTCTATCATATTAGTAGAATAAGGACATTGCAGCTCGAAGACCCTCTTCGGTAGCTTTGTGGA
>Ga0181407_1000424_pt1 | contig 14387 bp, 11 predicted proteins | sample 30SPOviralmetaG_FD_130136 | JGI IMG/M metagenome (GOLD analysis project Ga0181407, IMG submission 130136) | Marine viral communities from the oligotrophic San Pedro Time Series (SPOT) site, San Pedro Channel, CA, USA - 30 SPOT_SRF_2012-01-26 | ecosystem: Environmental > Aquatic > Marine > Strait...
AGTTCTTGTGCTAAATTTGTATTAAGTGTTCTTATCCTTTCCACTTTGAAGATTACACTACTACGTAGAGATACTGGTGCTGGTGATCCATCTGGTTCAGTTATAGATACAGATACAGATGATAATTTTGTAGGTTTAGTGATTGTAAATGATATATCAGTTTCAGGTGATATATAGAAATCTCCTACTGGGTTTTGCTTATTCACTATTGATACGACAGGCATACGAGTATTACCTGAACCATCTACAAATGAACTATTACCTACTATATCACTACGGATATTATAATAACCGTTAAACATAGAAATAGGATATTTCTGTGCTGATATTTGGATACTCGTAGCTGATTGATTAATAGGAGGTATCCATCTAATCAGTTTTAATACTTGATTTTTAGCAGTATCATCAGTAGTAGCAATAGGGATAGTATAATTGACTAACATCTCACCATTATATTTTGAGATACTAAATTGATTTTGTGACCATGATTTTGTATCCGAACAATCTATATTCGCATTTGTTGTGACTATATTTAAATTTACAGAATTATCTAGATTAATTATTTCATTTCTGGTAGTCGTATCTTTGTTGAACTGAGCATATGTAAATCCAAGTCTTCCCCATAAACCCTGATCCCACGATTCCTCTGTATATCCAAAATCTTCTATGAATATACCTGTGGTTGTATCATAGATAGTTAGAGGTTCTAAATTAAAATTCATTCTGCGTAACTTTCGCTCATGGTCGGATCCTGCTAAATAATATGATGACTCACGATTATATGGGTATTGGACTGGTGAATACATTTCGTAATTTTGTTCTGGATTGATCTTATAAACATCTATCGCTCCCTGTGTAGGATCAAATGAAGTGTCATCTAGCGGTTCTATCTGTTCTACATTACCTTTGTTTAGTGGAGTATGTAATCTCTCAAAAAAGAAGTTAGTTCCATTAAAACCGATTTTAGGTTTATCAGCACCACAATATATCTTATTATTATAATATCCAGTAGCGAGTTGATCTGATGCTTGTGTCCGTAGTGATCTCCAATCTAAATCTGGATAGAGAGGTAGAGTTGCATCTGGCTGTGCGAGTCCTGATCCAGCAACTGCAGGATTTGTCCCATTTGTGAGTGTTTGAACATCTGCTGCTCCACCACCAGCATTCGTAGTTCTGGTTGTATTTGCGTATCCATATTCACCCTTTCCAGATTGTAAATTAATCATAGATGTTCCCCATGCGTTCCAGTGCCGATCAAATCCCATTTTAGTTTCTGCTTCAATCCTTATCCCATCTCCGTAATTATGAAAGAAATTATCTGGTAATCCTATATCAGTAGTGGTTGTCTTGCTGTCTTGAGAGAAAGTCAATAAGTTAGGATATACTATAATATGATTACCATTTCCATCAAGAGTATCATCTGGGACAGATCTACCAAAAGCACCATAAGTAAATTTACCTGATTTAAAATTACTCATAGATGATGGATATTCATATAATTCTTCCTTTTGTGAATAATCATAATGAAAGTAAAATGGTTTAGATTGTGATTTTGTATTTAGTTCACGATTGAAAGTAGGATCATTACCTATGGGAGTTCCAAATCTTTTACCAGTCCCTCTGTAATCATAATAGGATTGACCTAATTTCCAGAACTGATTTTTAGGACCACTTCTAATATCTGTTGGATCTACAAATCTGTTCACATCAAATGATATTACATCACAATTAGAATATCTTGTATTATCCGCATGAACAAATGTATCCATGTGAGCATAACGAGCATTATCTACGTTGATATAGACTTCACCTGATACTGTATCGTAGTAAGGATTTTCAGCAGGGATATACATCTTCCTAACAGCATCATCAGAGAATAATTCAGGATAATTTCTTTGACTTTCTACATATGCTTTAAAACGAAGTAGTTGTGGTGAAGGTTGTTTCGGTTCAACAATATTTCCAGTAATTAATCCATTATCGGTCGCATAATATGGGATATTTAATACTAGTCCTTGTGTTAATTTATCACCTAATACTAAATTATTCGTAGTAGGTATTCCAAAGACATCGTTTAACTGACAGCCAGTTTCATATATTTCAGGTCGTTTACAGGCGATATATCTAAATCCATTATAATAAAAAGCAGCATCAGAGTCGGTTGCTGTTTCTACTTCATACACTGCTGGGACACCACCGCCTAACGTTAAATGACAACCACCAGCAGGAGTAGTTATATCCGCAAGTGATGTAGTAGGACCATTAAATAATGCTCTTTTATAGAGAGTTTCACTTTGTAATAACTCTGATCCACAATCAAACGATTTATATGTTTGTGATTCAACACGCTTATTCAGTACAAAATCCAGATTAGGTTCTGTTGCTTCTACTTCTTTATCTTTAAAATCTTCCCTATCTTTTATAGATGTCTTTTGTAATTGCTGGGTAAGACTATCAGCAATATTCTTCGCTGCGGAGAACCCTATATCTGTTTCTAAATCTATCTTTTCACGTAAAACATGATAATCAAAGAACTCTGGTTCTCTAGCATAATAAGGTGGGTGATATGTTCCTTTTTTTGTAGCATCTGCTGCGAATACTAATCCTGGTTGATTAGGATTTACATTAAATACTTTTGTCATAATAGTATAACGTGAGTTATCATTTTTTGATATGAAATGAACTGGTTCACCTATTTTGGGTTCGGTTGCTGGTGCGATTGGTGCTTCATAATTTAAAAATCCTCTAATATCTTGAGGGACATATCCATAATAATTTGCTTCTTCTTTATCCGTTGCTGCGTGATGATTAGGTGTTTCTACATGAGTTCTACCCAAAGATACTTTATCTATCGATGACCAGTAATTATCCTCTTGAACAAGTGAAGCAGCGAGTTCAGCAGTAGTCCTTATAAATCTACGAGGCAACTGGATATAATTAAGAGCGTCCATTGTCTTATAAAAATTTATCACAGCAGATGCTTTATTATCTTGTAATGATATTGTTTCATTAGTCACTACATTTTTAGAATAGGTAACATAACTTCTTTTCAAATCTGCTTTGTATTCAGTTTTGATAGGTTGATTTTCAACATATGTGATCACTTTTGATTTATTTAATTTTTTACCTCTAAATTCTATAGGATTATCTTGACCTGACCCTACATCATTTACATATGATGAATAAACTGATACTTTATCATTAGGTAATAGATTGATTGTATTATTCTGTTTGTTACTCCATGTAGCAGGTTCACTATCATTTTTGATAGTTGCTGATTGTCTATCACACTCAATCAATATCGTATCTATGTATTCTGACATTTATATATATATATACTATTTTAAATTAAATCTAGATTTAAATGACCTAATATTCTCTTGTCTGCTGGTTGAGTTGCCCCAAAGGATATGCCAGCTGAGATATCCTGCTCTTGTATAATCGCCTGTCTGTAAGTCCTTTTTATGACGACTTCTATATCTTTTACGTTGTTCTTTATCTTTTGTGATGGTATAGTCATCCATACCAGCACTACCAAAATGAGTGGTTTTAGTTCTACCATTATCTTTTGTAAATACTGCCTGTAATTTCTTACCTGCTTTATCAGATTTCTTAATAACAACACTAACCATTATATTAAGATAGACATAAAAAAGATAACTTATAAAATAAATTAGGCGTTCATGACACTGAACAATCCTCCCTCTAATACAGCAAGACGAGCATATTCTACGAAAGATCTAATAGTGTAAGTAGAACCATCAAGAGGTGGTGCGAGAACAGAAATATCAGTCATATCTTCTGCTTTATAGTGAAGTTCAATCCCTCGCACGCCTACACGACCATTTGTCAGGCGAGTTGCAATATACCACTGGTGACCAGAGATACCATGCCGTTCGTCATTCTGGACATGATTATCTAAGAAGTTAAATGTTGTATAACCAGCATTACCATCTTTACAATATCCATCACGTGTGACATATAATAGACCTTCATTCTGTGCGTAATGACTGAATAGACGTGATTTATTACTAATAGATGTAGGGAACTCAAATCTATCATTATAACGAACATTATATTCAGTAAGACCAGTTTTAGTTGGATCAGCAGCATTCGTGCTCGGACTCATAGAATTAAAAGGACCAAGACACGAGTAATCACGTTCAGGGCGAGAGACCATAGTGACCACACGACTACATAGACGATTCGCCATACCAAGATTAGAAACAATACCTTCTGCTAGTTGAGTATGACTTACAGATTGTTTGGATAGGCGGTAATCAGGGAAACTAAACTCAATACGAGGGTTGGCTTCGGCATACCTAGTCATTAAATCAGATTCAGTATAGAATACATAATCAGCACAGAATTTTAACTCTTGGCGATCAAGTAGATACGAAGCATGACCATCAGAGGATACAACACGATTATCCACAGTCGGTGCCCAGTGAAGTTCTACCGATAACTGCTGATCGATCATATATAACGGTAAATTGTGTGATTTCAGGAAGGGGAAAAGGTCACTTAAATCTATGGAATAAACAGGCGATTCAGCAGCAGCACCTCCTTTGATATCAGCAAAAGGGAGGACTTGTAAATTAACTCCTTCAATATTTTCACCGACACTTGTAGCACGACTACCACCTAACGTATAATTACGACCATTAGAAAGACCATATGCGAGTGCTTCTACGTCAGACTGAATGGTATTCTGTCCTACTGCTGCTCCATCAAGTTTTCTAAAGATAAATTCAGTCGCCATACAACGACCAGTCGTATATTGTTCACGTGCTATCTGGGTTTCATTATTAATTTGAGCAGATTTAATCTGGTGTAGAGAAGACCAATCACTAATTTCATTCAGTACCTGATTACCTATTTTAAGAACTGCTCTCTGGACAACTGATCCTACACCGACAGATGGGGGAAAGGTGACGCCTGTGTCTATCGCCGCAGCAGGAATAAGACTTACAAATAGTTTAGAGTGACTGTGAAGCCACCCTTTCTTTTGTAGGTCAAATCGTGCGAATCCAGTAGTAGTAGTAGTCGCTTCAAGGAAGGTAGAGGGTTCTAAAATATCAGTCTCCACATTCTGCTGAAGATTTGCTGGGACAGTTTGTAGGCGGAGAAGATCTGGAACACTTGTCATTTTATACTATGACATATACTAAAAATTAACATTAAAAAAAATTTAAAAAATACTACATAGAAAACTATTAATTAATTTTGTAAAATCCATCTTTACTACGTGTAATTGAGATTACTTCTTCTTCTACATCATAATTATCTTCTTCACTTTCTGATTCATTTTCTGGTTCATAATCTGAATCTTCTTCATTTGATGACTGATCTAATTCTAATGCTTTATTTTTAAGGTCATTAATCATACGTTCTGCTTTTACGGCATCGTTCTTACATAAACTTAAAACCCAGTCAAATAAAGATGTCATTTTTATTACTATCAAGATAATATTTTTAATTTAAAAAATTTAACTCATAACTTGGATCCCACCAGATCCATCAAATACAACCGTGACTTTTGCTTTATAATAGATGAATACAGACATGGGGTGATCCGTGACAAGGGAGTTCTCAATACTGAGACCCCACTGCTCATTACTGAAATCTTGACCAGAGTTGAACTGACTGTATCGTATACCTACACCGAATAGAGAACCTGAATCAATCTGGGTTTTGTAATCTCTGGTGCCGAAGGTGTTCGCCATACTGTAATTACGATTTTGAGTTTTAGCAGATAGAGAGGTGCGACTTAACATATATTCTGGAATAACTGCTTCGGCAAATTGTAGAGCAAGTTGAGGATCAGATACAGAATAATCACCACCATACTCACCAGCAGCAGGAGGTAGGATATTTTGATTAAGCGGTTCGGTTTTATTCGTAGTGACATCATAATCTAATGGATATTTAGATCCACCTTTGAGGAACTGGATACGAGTAGCATGGACTAGATCTCCTGCTGCTCCCAGCTGACTTGGATAAGTCGTAGCAAGACCATTACTGGATAATGTATTAATATTTTCAGATGGACAGAAAGTGACAAAAGCACTCTGTAGATTTTTAAGACCTACGTCATACTGGATCTGAGCATTGTTCGTGTTGAAAGTAGTATAGAGAGATGAGATAGTATTAAACTCCATAGTGCCTGATTTCTGTGCCGCCATTTCACTCATTTTATTTTCAGGAATATCAAAGACTTCACAACTTAACGATAAATCAGATAGGACATAATGTGCTTCGGCGTTCGCTGCATTAATAGTCCCATTCTTGGAGAATAGACAGTTACTATCTGGACTTAAATGTAGTTCTACGCGAAAACCCCCAAAAGATGAGTCCATAAGATTCACACTAGATCCTCCCATTAGGAATCCTGACGGGAGATGACACGAGAACTGATTTTTACGACCTGCTCCAGCAGCAGTCCCAGCAGGAGAACATACTACATTCTGGAACATCGCCTCTGCGTTAGGTTGGATTAGGCACGTCTCGTTTAGGTGTCCAGTTAAGTCTTGTTTAGACGAAGATAAACCAAGATAGGAACTCATGTACCGATTGTAATGACGAATATGTTCTACAATCTGTGCCGATTTCTGATGGCGAATAACTAACTGATCCCACAGAGAAAATACACCTAACCGATTATCCATAGTGATCGCAGTAGCACCATCAGCAGCGAGGACTGGTTCACCAAGACCACCAGCATTAAATCCTTTATTTATCTGAACACCCCCATTAATACGAATCGTAGATGGATCTAAGACAGCATTCTGTGCTTGGATCGTGAAGCTGAGGACTGGGAATCCTTGTTTGAAACTAATAGTAGCATCGCTATCAACATTATCTGGTCGCAACTCTATAAACCTTGATGTCATTTTATAATATGACATTAGTAAAAAAATTTATATTAAAAATTAAAATAGTTTTTTGTTTACTGAACAATAGTTACGAAACCCTGTTTAATCTGAATCCTACGGAGATGACAAACAAAAGTGGAGAACATCTTATTTTTAGTAGGAGAAGTTGATTCACTATAATCAAGATTAATGATTAGATCTTTATTACGGAGGTCAAAAATTCCTGAATTTATCGCGAATCCTCTCCCTACTACAAAGTTCTCCATAAATTTAGAGAAGTTGCGAGGCATGATACCAGCATTATCTAATGTCTTTTCTAGTTCGAATAAATGAATCGCAGAAATAGATTTACGAGTAGCAACTTTACGAATATCAACTGGTCTGGAAGGAACCATTTTACCGTCAATCTGGAACTGAACTGTGGATAAGAAATCACAGCATCCTGTGATACCTGGTCTTGCCGAGTTGAGGCGAGTGTCCATCTCATCTGCGGTAATTTCATATGTGCCACTACTGGATACTAATTGACGTTCATTATATACAGATGAGTCAGTAGGTAATATGAGGACTGATTTAGCACGACTATTTAGAGCGTGGATCTGAAACGATGCTTGGCGTTCACTTGCTAATAGTGAATTCTTGTAATTTGTAGCAGAATAGATGTCAAATTCTATTGAAGAACCCTCCCTCGCCTTCGCCATCATTTGCTGTTTGTATCTCGGATCAAGTTTTACTTCTGCGATTACAAGATTTAGATTATTAATAGTGTAAGATAGACTTAGAGATGTAGCATCCCTGAAACCAGTAGAAATACCGCACGATTGATCATTTTGAGCAAGACCAGCACCACTTACTCCTTTAAGATCAGCAGTCGCATTTGCGAGTTGAAGAGTTGCAATAGCAGGAGTGACTTTAATGTAATCCCAAGTCCCAGCACCACCACCCGGATTCCATGCTAGATTAACCTTCTCAATCTGTCCAATCTGAAAATCAGTCAAAGCACCACCATTACCATTAGTGAATGTGCTTTCAACAGCAGCAGCAGAATTATACTGAACAAATCTAATGACTTCTCCAACTACCATTGGGAACTTCTCTACTTCATTACAAGAGTTAGCAGCACACATAAAATATACGTGATTTACGGTGACATCAGCACCATCAGAGGTAAGGTCGGCATTGTCTGCTGCTGCTCCACCAGCAGGAGTAGAGTTCACACCAGCAAGAATAGGATTAAGTGTTCTACGACGATCTTTGACTACCGAATCTAACTGACGGATAATACGAGGGGCAGGCATAAAATCAAGTTCTATATAAAGACCAGTCATCATATTAGGATAGATAGATCCTGAAAATATACCAGATACATCTAAAGGAACACATGCTTTTACACTATTTTTCATAGTAGTATGATCATAATTAGTATCAATCGCAACACCTCCATCAGTTAATTTCTTAAACCACGGATTAGTTAGAACATCCGCCATATCAGATTTAGAAGCACCACGAGTAGAAGAGCAAGAAGGGTTGTAATCAGTACCACCCTGAGTGAGTGCCTTCATGCCTTTGATACTTTCATCAGTATCATAATCACTTTTAAGAGCGACTAGTTGATTATATCCTACAATTTCTTCTAGTAGGACACGATCATCTAAACTATAAATTCTTAAATTTTCAACCATCATACCGCATCCAGCAGGATCTACTTGGAGACGAGTTACACCAGCTTCACGATTTGCCCCTGAATTAGCAGCGACTGGATCATCAATCACAGCATCAAACTCAAGATAACATGATTTACCATCAATGAATTCTGTAGATTTAGGAACAATAAACGATACTTTTCTCGAAGTCGCTTTTACTTGATGACTTAAACCTTGATCTGCTGGAATACTAATTTGTTCTTCACCGATACGGACAACATCTCCATCTGCTTCCCAATAACTAGTCATTTTATAATATGAAGTATATATTAAAAATACATCTAAAATAAAAAAAAAAGTTATATATATAAAATATGGGATTATTACAGGAGTTTAATATTAATGAACTTGCTGGTGCTACTGGTCTTATGTTAGGAGCATTAGGAGGATTACTTGCTGTCATATGGAAATCAAGATGTCATTGTAAGATGAATCTTTGTTATATATGTCAGTGTGAAAGGAAACCACCACCAGATAATCCTGATGAAATATCAAGTGATGAAGATATTATACCTCCGAGTTCTCCTTCTAATGACTTAAAGAAACAGGTAAGTAAAACAAAAAATAAAGAACTTGAACCTGAACCTGAAAGTGTCCCTTAAAGCAAAACAGTATAAAATTTGATTTTATTCTATGATGAAATTTAAACCATATAAACAATCATAAGCAACTGATAACAAAGAACATATCATAAACAGTATAAAATTTGATTGCCCCTATACGAAAGTTTTAAACCATATAAACAATCATAAGCAACTACTAACCAGAACACATACAAAACTATTATAATGAGTTCTCCTGTTAACGAAGTGAAGCCATCTGAAGTCGTCCAACTTAAACGATCACGTGATGCTCTGTGTGGAGTTATCGTAGAACTACAAGAACAGATTAAGCATCTCAAAGCAGATAATGATGAACTCAAAACTAAACTAATTAAAGTCCCAAAAGGCACTATGAACTATTCATACATGAAAGATATGGAAACTGAGATTGAACAACTCAAAGCAGAGATTGAGAGACTAAAAAAAGAGTGGCATGAACTCAAAGACTGGTATAATGATAGGGAAAGCGAAAGTAGTGAACGACTAATGATGAGAAAGAAGCAAGTGGCGACACTAAAAGGGGAGATTAAGAAACTTGAAGAGCAACTTGACAGATATCCCGAAGGTGCTGCTGGATATACTGGTGATGAGTTTGATGAACTTGTTAGTGTCAAAGAGGAGATTGATAAACTCAAAGAGAGGAAAGATGAAGCGATGGGGTTGATGAGGAAAACTGATGAAGAGAATGATTACCTCCATAAGGAGATTAAGAAACTCAAACAATTCGCCATGAAAGTTCATAACTTCGCATTCTGTACTAAATATGATGATGAGGATATTGTATCATCATTTGACCTTGATGCTATCCTTGAAGAGATGAAAAAAGATGAAGATAAACTCAAAAATGAAAATGAGGCGATGGTTAAAACTCTCCCAAATGATATGGACGGATATGGATTTGATACGACAAAGATGAGGTGGGTTCATTGTGATGAGGAGGAAGAAGAAGAGGAAGAGGAAGACGAAGACCTACGAATGGTTATGTTTGAGGGTAAAGAGTATTATGTAGATATATATGATGATGATGTATATGATACATCACATGAAATAGTAGGTTCATGGGATGGTAAAAAGATAATCTTTGAAGAAGATACAGAAAATATTGTTAAAGATGTAGTAAATGATATCATAGATGAAGTGTTAGATAAATCGCTCCCTTAACTTCTCAAATAAATTATTTAATCGTTGCATGATAGATACATCCCCCCCTTTGTCAGGATGGTGAATTTTAGATAACTTATAATACTGTTTTTTTAACTCATCAAAAGATTTACTTTTTTTTAATGGTTTGAACTCATCATGCTCATCTGATGGATAGACACAGCATTCTACATCATTTTCATTTTGTTCACCATCAAAAAATTTACGAAAATACTCCCAGAAGGCTTTACGATCCTTTTTATATGCTGCTTCACGTAATTTTCTCATATCATCGATACATTTATAGCATTTATATTGTGATGGTGTCCCATGCTTACAATAGAGAGTAGGTCCGTATATATTTATGAACCTTTCATTCTCTTTAGGGTCATCATAATATTTTCTTTCGCTATAATGTAATCCCATAAAATAAGATATATCTATATATTATTATCATCGTAATTTTAAATAAGAGTTTCTATAATTAATCCATAGATAATTTTTTCATCTGATCTTCATAATATAATTTCTGTGCTTCTAGTCTTTTATTAGCATAGTCTAATTTCTCACGTAGCATATCACTTTCATTTCTGTATTTAGCAATACTGTCACCTTGTTCTCTAATGATCTCTTCTTTATCTTGTTTTACTTGTTTGAGTAGATCTTCATGCTGTTCTTCACTGATATAACCCTTACCATCTTTAATATTTTCTAATTCTTGTTCTAATTCTTCATATGATTCTCCCATATGAATACACATACCACGATATTTCTTCCATGAAACACTCTTTTTATCCCAGTCCACAGGGACAAATCCACCATCAATTTCATCATTAAGTTTATTTTTACGACCTTCTATAATATCCTCCGCATTGTAGAGTGTCATAACTAATTTAAATAAGTTATTATTTTCTTTCCATACAGATTTAAAATTCTGTTTAAAAGACTTCTTATCTTGACCTTTAAAATTTAAGTATAATGAATTAACCACTTCAAAAATATCACCCTTTTCCTCCTTTGACAATTTAACGGATTTGTCTGATTCCATAATATAGTATAATATTATAATTTTAAGTATATTATTATTACCTCTCAAAAAGGTATAAAAGGTAGTAATATTATTATGCCTACCCCTCATAATTAAAGGTGCCTATGGGGGATCATATAAACCCCTGGGACTTTTTGTAATTCTCAAAGTTGGTATAATATTATTACTTCCTATACCTTTTCTATACTTCATTTTGACTTCTTTTTCTTTGATTCAAAGATATCTTTTTCTCGTATTTTGGTGGACATGGGTGGGGGTGGTGGCGGTATTTCTACACGATTAAATCGTTTCGGTACAATAGCAGATATAGGTAGTGCTTTCATTTTAGTTTTTGGTTTTTTGTGAGGCATTTTATATTTACATAGATAATTTTCACTATTAAATTATATTATATATTATATTATAAATGTCTTTGATAGTCTGTAAGAATAAACCTACAGAGGATACGATTGTATCAGAGGTCAATAATGTTAATAAACCCTATTCATTTAGAAATTCTATGACTGGTAATATAGAAATACCTGCTAATGCTCAGATTGCTCTACAGAGTGCGAAGATTAATATGGACGGATCGATCCTTGTTGGTGAAGATCGTAAAATCTTTTATTATTACAAAGGTCCGCAAATTGATGAACTAGATAATACTTTAATTGATAATCTTACTGAAAGTCCTGCCTATCCTATCAAAGTCCCTTTATTTGAGGGATCACGATTAACACGTGTCACAACTTTTGAAATCGCACAAGAAATACAAAAAAGTCTTAATAAAGTAGTTACAAGTCCGAATTTTAAAAACAGAGTGAAGGTCACTACGATTATTGATGCTACTGGTTTTAAGGGATATAAGTTTGACTTTCAAGAAAGGATCACTGCTCCTGATGCAGTATACGCTCCTACAGATAATATCCCTCCTGCGAATGTTTTAGGACAAACAACAGGTATGATTGAAGCAGGGCGGACAGCTATCCGTAAATATCAGGTCACAAATGGAGCATCTGGTATTGCCCCTTCTTGGGAGTATGTGGTAGCAGTAGGAACAGGTTCTTTTGGTGTAAATACTCGTAGGGCAGTCACACGATCAGCAATAGGTAATGTCCCACCTCTCAATCAAAAAGCAGGTGTCTATCGTGTAGATATTAGTGAATGTCTTATTCAGGCAGCAGCACGTAGCAGAGCACGATTTATGGTAGGATTAAGTCGTGGGTCAAGATCACTACGTTATAATGTAATCACAGGAGAACCTGAACCTGGTCCTGCTAATGCTATGATACGTCCTGAAAATTACAGACTTGGGAATGGATCATTAGGAAAGCCATGGATGAACACCTTTGCTGATTACGCAGTTATGTATGATCCTACTAATTCATCAGGGGTAAATCATAATGGTAGATTAAGATTAGTTCATTCAGTAGTAAATAGAAGTGATCTCAGCGGTCCTAATGGACGTAGAAGTGGATATCGTGATAGAATTAAATTTCAAGAATTAAAATATGGTGATGGATTAAATGGTTCGGTAAATACAGGAGCATCTGCTGATGTGAGTGCCTCAGCTGGTTTCTCACCAGATTACGGATATGATCTAACTAATAATCCTCTATCGATAGACAGAATAGAATTTACGTTATCAGGTGGACAAGTAACAGTAATGATGATATCTGATGCTGCCTCAGGAAATAATGAATATGATTTAATCACATATGATGCCGCCAGAAATAAAGAAACATTATTTAAATGTGTGAATCAAAATTGCGAATGTCTTTTACCAGTTTTAGCAATCAATAATAAGGATATGCTTGATGATACTGGAAACCCAGGAACAACTCAAGAGTTATCCATATTAAGATATGATGGGGTTAATTCTAACTGGGCGAATTTTGACTTTTTATCAGATGATGAGAGTAAAAATGATTGGATTAATAGGACTTATACAAGTGATGCGTCTGCTATTATCGCAGCAAGAGAATTAGATCAAGAGAGAGACTTTAATAATTATACAACTCCGGGCAATGTAGGAAGTCCTATTGATTTTAATTATCCAGGATTGGTCTTTGGAGCATTAGATTTTGAATTTCAGAAGAGCGTGCTTATCACCATGCCTGATAATACGTATGGTGGATATAGGGGTATTTCATCAGAAGGTGCGAATACTTCACTATATTTAGGATTTGATCAGTTATCACACGTAGAAGCGAATACACTTGTAGATGCTTCATATCAAACATCAAGTATCTCTATCCCACCTCTACTATCAAGTAAATCAGTGTTCGTTAGATTAGAGAACTTCGGACAAGAATCTATTAATGCTTATCAAGGTCTTAGATCTAAAATAATTGCTCATCTACCGAGATTTGATGGTGTAAATTCAGTAGGTCCTTTGTATTTAGAACCAAATAATATGATATATCTAGATTTGAAAAATCCTCACCCTTTTAAAATTAATTCTTTTGATGTATCACTATGCTTCACAGACGAGACATATGCAATTAATCTCACAGGAACTACTATCATATGTCTACACGTTAGAGAGAAACCTGCCTCAGCTGTCCGTGTAAATTAATTTAAAGATATAAGTATAGAAATAGTAATGGGATTGATATATAAAATATTATGTAATCAAACTGGGGAGATGTATATTGGATCTACGATGGATCTGAAAAATAGAATGAAGTGTCATAGAGCAGAAGGTAATGTGTGTAGATCTAAACAAATCATAGATAGACATGATTATCAAGTTATCATATTAGAACAGAATAATTTATCTGGTATAGAACTATTACAAACAGAGCAATACTATATGGATTTACACCCTGATCGCATTAATCAAAAAAGAGCATTTACAACGTATGCTGATATGTTACTAATAGCAGCAGAATACTATAAAAATAATAGAGATGCTATCCTTGAAAAAAAGAAACTATACTACCAGCGAACACGTCAGTACAAAATTAAAAAAGAGATAGATAGATATAGGTATAAGGCATCATGGGGCGGTGATGGGCGAAGTAATAATAACCTATTA
>Ga0181407_1000431_pt1 | contig 14309 bp, 23 predicted proteins | sample 30SPOviralmetaG_FD_130136 | JGI IMG/M metagenome (GOLD analysis project Ga0181407, IMG submission 130136) | Marine viral communities from the oligotrophic San Pedro Time Series (SPOT) site, San Pedro Channel, CA, USA - 30 SPOT_SRF_2012-01-26 | ecosystem: Environmental > Aquatic > Marine > Strait...
AAAAACAATGGTTCAAAAAATGGTAGACACTCATGTTCTACTTTTTGCGTTTGCTCGTTCCAAATAGAACGAAATGCCATCGTTCCTAATAAAAATGTTAATCTTTCGCATAATCTACGCTGCGCTTGTAGACTATTTTTATCTACAAAGTCAAAATATTGCTCATTTACATCTACTTTAGGCGCTTTTTTAAAGGTCATGCCTCTTAATGCAGTTACACGCTTTGTCAGATTCTGATGTAGCATCGGTACTTGACGCAATGTTTCTGCACCAAAGTATTTTTCTACATAACGGTCCATGTTGATCCCCTCGTAGAAATCAAGCATGTATTCTCTCTCTCGAGCGCGTTGTGTTTCAATAAAGCGCAGCTGCTTTTTGAGCGCAGACTGCACAGATGATGTTGATAAATCTTCTATTATAACCAATCGATTGTCCCAGCTTTGTTACTCTTAATAGGGGAATAGTTGACAAAGAAAAATCTGAGCGCATCCGCACAATGATCAAAACGACCATCTTTTAATGGCACTTCTTTTAATGCTTGATCCTCTTTATGAGTCGGATAGCGGTAATTCTCATAAGATTGTATAGATTCTTTGCAGCGCGATGCTACAAAGAAGTGAGCTTCCCCATTAGCATCTTCAAACCAGCGGCGTACATGCGAAACACTATTTGCTACATCCCTAGATAGTTTATCTCTGCGGCTATGAATGCGTATACCAAATTGCTTAGAGAAAACGGCAAAATCACTCATACCAGTCTGAAGATTGGTCCCAATTCCAGCCGGATCGCCGTAGTAAGCCGTAACATGGTACGGTAGTTGGCTGATCATCTTACCAAAATCTTCTGTTTTGGTGTTTTTCATAGAAACTTCGTCTATTTGGTAGACTGTTGGAAGTCCGGGACCGCTGGTGTCGCATTGCACGACAATTGCGAAACTATGGCGGTAGCCGAAATCGATTCCAACATATGTTGGTAAAGCGGGGTTGTATTTAAGGTTCTTTTGTATTTGAGTCTGACGGTCAAAGGGGTATACTTTTCCCGCAAAGCTGGTAAATTCACTTCCCAATTCCTGTAAAAATGTTTCATGTGTTAAGGTCCTCTTTAATTCTTCAATATCATCTTTAAAATATGGAGATTCCCAGCTAGGTACTTGCCAGCTCTCCCATTCTGGGTACTTTTTGTCTTTGCCGTAGCGATACCACTGCTCAAAGTGATTAAATCCTCTTGGCGTACTAGTAAATAGCGCCCAACCTTGCCGATCTGCTAATGTTGGCCGTAGATACATTTCATATGTTTGTTTTGGGATTAGCGCTGCTTCATCCATTACTAAATAGTCAATTCCGAAAGTTAAGAAAGATTGCCCCCCAGCCGTTTAGCCGAGGGGCAATCTTCCCTCTCCTATAAGAGAATCTGGAGCATCGGCCGACTTGACCGAAAGCTCCGAGTTTAGTCCCGCGAGCCGCATAAAGTACAGATCGCCAGATATTTCTTTTTTTGAGTCTATTGGTAGCTTAAGCTGGGTCATAATTACTTTTTTGACCTCTCTAGCTACTTTTTGGCCTAAAGAATAGTTGGGTGCAACTATCCAGCCACGCGTATTAGGAGTTAATAGCCACGGAAGTATCTCATGTGCAGCCATCCAGCTTTTGCCAGACCTACGGCCCATGCATACAACGCGCATACGAGCTTTACTCTCATGCACTGCCAGCTGCTGCGGGGTCGGTTTGTACCCCAAGAGCTTCCATAGCTTCTTCCTGTTTATTATTTGCTTGATCAAGTGGATTTTCCTCAAATCCGACCTCTTTTAGCACCGTTTCTAGGTTACCAGTGAGGTCTACTGCGGTCTTGTCGCTCATGCCGAGGTAATTCTTCGCAAGGAAGATCGTTGTTGCTGTGTTACCATCTTCCAGAGACATACGCATCATTTTCTGGCGTAATTTGAGCTTTAGATCTTGCTCGCCAGCTTCAAATGCTTCTTTATACTTTTTGCGGATCAGAGATTCGCTGCATTGAAAATATTTACCTATATCCATGATCGTACAGCCAAAGCTAGATAGCATGCGTACTTCATCTGGATCTATATCGTGTGTTTTCTTTTTACTCATCACTTATAGGGGGGTTAGTTGACAAGATAAGCTTGTTGCACTTAGCCATGCAGCGGCGCCAGTACGTTTTAGCGGAGCTAACTGAAACTCCAATAGCTTCTGCGATGACCGGGAATGTGTGTTGTAGTAGTCTCATGTTAAATACGGTTTTCTCACGCTCACTCAGCTCATCGTATATCTGATGTGCTCCAAGTTGTAGCCAGCGTAGTTCTGGCTCAATTAATCCAGACTTAAAGATTGCTAGCTTTTTTGCGTACTCATCGCCTTGTGTTATGGCATCTTCTAACAAGTCGGCATCCGCATCACTTAAGTTGTGCCATTGCTTGTTCATTATCTCTACAGATTATACACACAAAAGGGTGTTGACAAAAAGACCCAAAAAAAATTTTAAGACACACTACCTCGCGGGGGTTTGGCTGGCCTTGGTGTAGGTGTATAAATTTGTTACTTTTTGAGATCTGGACCATTAAAACGGATATATTATCCGTACCGTTTAAGAGGAGTGCAAACTGTCAGCGTGTCAGATTGTGCCAAGTCTTTAAATGATCCAGACATTCCGCCGCTGATCTATTTTTGTTTTGTTCGCGCAGATCTGGATCATCTATAAACTGTTGACAAATGAACTGTTGCTTTTATGTAGCTTTATACATTATGTTGACAATATGATAAAGTTAACCAACAGCCGCGAGGCGAAAGAGAGTATCAAAATGAACATAAGTTCAACAATATCAGCACTTAACAAAATAACAGCTGATGTAAAAAAGCTAAACGAAACAATGACTAGCGCAGCAGAGCCGCAAGAGATCACACCGCAGCATCTGATCCAAGCGCTAGACATATTAACTACTGCGTACAATCAAATGAACGGCGAGCAGTTTACCGTATCAATGAACCAAGGCGAGAACGACTCGCCCAGCTTTAAGGGATATATACCAGAGAGCGCGCAAAATTACTGGCTGGAAAAGTTCCAGATCATGCGCCAATACGGCTGGTGTCGTTTGTGGTCTAGTGTTAGCGGTCAAACGCGCGAGCAGTACGCAACAGGAATATTAACATTCTTTAAGCAGTACAAAGCTGGCAAGGCTCACAAAATAAAGCTGTCTGGAAATATGCGCGAGGTCACAGAATGAGTATTTTTTTAGACATAGTAATTACGGTCCTAATGTGGGCCGTAATTGCTTATAACACTTGGTATTTAATCAATAATAAATAAAAACAGGAAATACACCACATGAAGAAAGAGACAATTAAAAGATCATATCTAATGAAAATAACCGCAGCCATGAAGCGCAGCGGCTGGAGTTTCAGCGCTGTATATGAGCAGCTTTGCAACTTAGAATACAAAGCCGCCAGCATAAATAAAACCAGCTGGTTAAAACATAGCGAGAAACTGTCTCGTTATATATATATGTTAAAATGGGACGCAGTACCCAGAGCAATTGCCCCACCGTTTAAGCTATTCCAGCCGGGCAATGGTAAATTGCCATTCTTGAGCTGGTCGACTTTGCCCGGCTTCAATTGCCCCGGCGCTGGGTCTTGCTGGGTCCTAACTAAAAATAAGTTCGCTGGCTGGTGCTATAGTGTTAAAGCTTGGCGCTATCCGGCTGCATATTTGCGGCAGCTACAAAACACCGTATTAGAGCAAACGCCAGCGGGGCGCCAGATCATACGCCAAGAGCTTAAAAAAGAGCTACAGCGGCCAAAATACCGCGGTCTTGATCATATACCGCTGCGCTTGTATGTAGACGGAGATTTTAGCAGTTTGGAGCTGCTGCGCTGGTGGTTAGATCTAGCCAAGGAATTTAAGCAGCTTAAAATATATGGCTATTCTAAGAGTTTGCATTTATTCGAAGAGCTAGCGCGGACCGGTTACCAGTGGCCCACTAACTACGCGCTGAACGGCAGCAGCGGCGGACGGTATGAAAATACCGGTTTTCATAATGCAGTTAAGAAGCTTCCAATCTGGCGCGGGGATTTTTCCGCGGTCCCAGTGTCGGATCATACCAGAAAGCTCTGGAAAGCTGGAAAATTGACCGCCGCAGCATCTGAAGAAATACGCGGACACTACCCAGATAAAAAAGTCTTCATTTGTCCGGGCCTGTGCGGCAGCTGCACCAGTAAGAGCCACGCTTGCGGAGATAAAGAGAGATTTAACAAAACAACAATAGTAATACCGCTGCACTAAGCAGCAGAAAGGAGTAAATATATATATGATTGAATATATAACAGCCTATCCAGTCGGACGCATAACTGGCCGCGTTTTAGATATTAGGATCAAAACAGCCGGCCAGCTATTAAATAAACCGCTGGAGCGCGTACTGTGTACAGATACTGGCTTGCACTATCTGCGGGACCGTATAACAGGCGGCAGCATTACCAGCGGATTAACAGCAAAGCAGCTGTATTTAGTCGTTAGAAGTATGATTGTAACCGCTAAATACATTAACCAGAAAGGAGTAAACATATAGATATACAGCTTATTATCTGGCTAATTATCGGCTTTGGTATCTGGTTCTATATAGATCCGATCGAATAAAGCCAGCCAGAAGCAAAAGAAAGCCGCTAGAAATAGCGGTTTTTTTTTGGCCTTAAGTGTATGCAGCTGCAAGCCGCTTTTAGGCCGTCCGGGCCCATTTGGGGCGGCGCCGCTTTGCGTTTCTCCTCGGAGCGCGTTTTGACTTTTTCCAAAATTTAGAAAAAAAGCCGTTTTTAAACTATCAAAAAATACATGTTTTAAGCTGATCGGCTGCGCTGATCTTTGGATCTGGTGCGCAGTTTTGCAGCTGCTGCGCTGATCTGGTCCAGCTGCGCGGATCTGCGCGGCTTGCTGCGCTGCTGATGTGCTGATCTGGTGCGCTGCTGCTGGTATTTTTTGCGGGTCCGTAGATCTGGCAAAGTGCCAAATTGACATTATAAAAAATTGCTGTTTTTGGTGTCTCAAATTGTGAATTTTGAAATGGTCCCTAGGGTTCAAAATGTTACACCCATTCAAAAAAAGTGCGATTTTTTGGGTCCATTTTTTCAATTTTTCTTATTTTAATATTTCAGCGCCTAGCATTTTTATATTTTAGGTAGCGCTGATTTTTTTATCATTTTGTTGCGCCAAGCCAAGCGGTCGCGTTTTTTAATTTTCATAAAACACTTTGTATGATGTTTAATATCCAGATCATGCCACCAGCCAATTACATACATACATTTTGTAGAATTTTCTGTTTCCAGCGCGAATCCGCAACTTTTATCAGAATTGTGCGAAAGTGGACATTTTGAGTAAAATATCACGGACGGTCCGTAAGTGTAAAAAAAGTAAAATATGTAAAATATCTCTTCGTGAGCCTATGTGTTACTTTAGCTATGTAGGTAAAATAATATTTTACATATTTTACATATTTTACCTTTCCAGAGTGCGTGCTCAATTTAGAAAATGCTCCAATTCGTTAGGTAATTTAGCAAAGTGACCATGTTCAACTTTCATAATAAGACCCATAGTTTCAAGCTTCTCAAGCCATTTATATACACTTCTTGAGCTACTAATATTTAACTGTTCTTGCAAAACTAGCGCCATATCTTTATATGTAAAGTTGCCACCATTCGTATCTAAAGCGTTTAATATTTTCTCTTCTTCTGATTCTTCCGGCTCTTGATACCAGTACATTTCATTTTTAGGAAGTGGCTTTTTATATTCAAAATGTAAGTTCTCTTCATCCGCATGAAGCATGATCCCAAGCGGTACATCATGAAACTGATTATGATATCGCACCTTAGTGATCTTAAATACTTTTAAGAACTTATGTCTACCAGTGTTAGCGACTTGAATCAAATTGTCTAAGAAATTAACATAGTAAGAACCGCCAAACACCATCCCATGATCAAGCGGACGCTTCTCTTCTTGTTTCTTATGATGTGATATAAGCATCAAAGCAACGCCGTATTCATCCTTAAGCTGGTCCAATCTACTCATTAGCTTAGTTAGCTGATCGTTCTTAGCTATGTCTGCACTAGTAGATGTATATAGATTATCAATAACAAGCACATCAAACGGTGGGTCCGCTGCCATAAGGTTACCCTCTATTGTATCGTATGCATCCGTAAAGATCTTACGATTCGCAACAGATGTGATCCTTAAGTTAGCCTTATAGTCTTTTTCAGCAGTCGGATACTCACGCAGCATCATATCTTTAAGTGGTTTAAGTCTATGAGCTATCATTGTATCTAGCATTTCAAACTGTACAAATAGCACTCTACGCGGCTTCGGTACACGAAATGTAAGAAATGGGACCCCCATAGCCACAGCAACTGCGAATTGCAAAGCTAAGATAGACTTGCCTACGTTACTTGAGCCAGAGATGCCAGAGGTCCCATTTTCTAATAGTATTTCTTCACATATTTCTACTACTTCTTGATTACGCTCTTCCATAAATGAATCTGGATCATATTCTGGAAGTCCGCCAAAGTCTCGCGGATCTGAGCCAAATACAGGAGCTGCTTCTACTAAGCCGTAAAAGTCATGCATAGTATTACCATCTACAAAATAATCGGTTAGATCGTACCTTTCTGGTTTATTTTGCCACTCAATAATGCGTATTTTGCGTTTTTTATTTTGCTTAAACAGCTGTTTTGCAATTTTAGCAGCACCCTCTTTACCCTTACTATCGTTATCATAGCAAATAACCAGCTGCGTAAAATCCTTAAGCATACTTATATCTTCGGGTAGTGCGCCAGCGCCAGAGGTAAAAGTAATTGCTGGCGCACCATGAGAATAGGCTGTGATTGCATCTTTTTCGCCCTCACAGACTATAAGTGTGCTCTCTTTGGATGTTATATTTAATACAGGCTCTGGGTAAATCTTACAAGCTGCGGAGCCAAATTGTTTACCCTTGTGGTACTTTACATGATCAGAATTGATCTTAAAGACCAGCTGTATTTCTTCCTTATTATTTCTGGCCCCAATTCCGAGTATCGGGTCCAGTGCCTTATCGGTCCAAGGAAGATCCAAAGTCTGCACGACAAGTTTAAAGTTTTCTCTATAGGAATGGCGGCATGCATCAAAGTTGCTCTCTTCTACTGCGCCGCTTGATTTAATTTCTTTGGTATTTTTCACTGTGTATATCTCTGGCTTATATTCACTTTTTTCTCCAAACCACCAGCGCTTACTACAGCGATGGCAATATGCGTGCTCTGGTTCTATTTGTACGCTATAATCTTTACGGTCCTCAGAGCATTCTGGACACCTTGCGCGATTACCCGCACTATTGCGCTGGGTAAATACTTCCGCGCTCAAACTTTAGATTTTAAGTTCCTCAACGCAACAAGATGCTTAAATACCTCAACTCCGGCATTAATTTTTTCTCTCTTGATTCTGTGTTGATGAAACTTTCCGTCTTCCTTACCGAAACGGAGTATCATACCATATGCTACATTAGCTTTTGGCTGTGCTTGTTCATACATATGAACGTACTGAGCAATCTGGATAATTTGTTCTTTGTAGGGACCGTAGCGACTCGTTTTCCAATCTATTACCACTAGATCATCGCCTATTCTACCTATACAATCTATGGTCCCACCTACCCGCTGCTCTTCATTAACAACCACTACTTCACTTGCTAGCGGTTTAAAGTCTACTTTCTTTACCCAATCAGTATAACCTACAAATGCTTTCAGCGCTTGTTTTTCTTGATTGCGTGAAAAATCTTTTGTGTCTACATCAAAACCCTTAATAGATCCCTCAATCATTAAGTGCAGCAGTGTACCAGTCTCAGCTAGATCTTGCAGTACTTTATCAGCATCCAGTCCACCAAAGGTTAAACGCTTTGCCCAATTAATTAATGTTTGTTTATTCCAGCCAAGCTCATTTATATAAGTGGTTACGCTAGGCGCAATAGTTCCATCTTCTAATATATATTTCTGGCCATGTTTAGCAAATTTGCTCATTTTAACTCCTGTTTCCGTTTACATGTAGGACATGTTTGTTTTTTCTTACCATAGCTAGGTATCATTCCTAATGGATATATTGTAAATCCAGCTGGATGATTGCGTGCATTTACACTTTCCCAAGCTCGCTTGCACTGATTACAAATCTTTATTTGCTTATCTACGACAATCTTTCGACCACGCGTTTCAGCTGGTTCATAATCCCTTGCATTAATAAAATCATCAATGTCTCTTAATTTTCTTTGATCACTCATGTCTGGTATGTGTTGCATAACTTTCTCACTTTCTTAGTTATATCTGTTTCTTGGTTTCCTACTTTAATACATGCAAAATGCACTTCGCTGCTTTTGCGTGTCTTCATAAATCTTGCCATTTTCTCTACTAATGTATCTAATTCAAATGCGTGAAATAATGAATCTGCTCTCTGTAGATCGTCAGTATCAAAGGATACGCTGCCAACATAAAATTTTGTTTTAATCATTAGCTAAACTCCGGGAAGCGGTCAAACTGATAAAACCAAACGCGCTTGCTAGTCTGATTATTTTTTGCAGTAGTAAGTGCTAGAGATAGCATCTTCTCATTATTATATGGCACAAATGCAATCTTATCTAATGGCACATAGTAAACTGCAATAACATCTATAGCTGGTACAAGGTCCACATACTTAACACAGCGAACTTGAATTGCTGTGTCTGTTGTGGGTTTAGTAAGTGTTTTGATCTGCACACGCTTAAATGCGCCATAAGATAATTCTACAACCAAATCAGTACCAAAAATATCCACTTCGGGAGTATATATATTATGGTTCTGCTCAAGTAGTTTTTGCTTGATCTTAAGCTCGCCCAATCTGCCAATCATTTGACTATGCATGTAGATTAAATTCCCTTAATTGACTTGGCTCCATATGATAAGACTCACCAAAACCCATATCAGATAAATTAACTGGACTAATTAATTCTTTGGACCAGACCCAGCCATGAATAAAATATCGTGGATTGGTCCCACTTACATGTACATATACATCACAGTCTTCTAATTTGCGCCACGGTTTAGCCATAAGATAGCCGGGATTCATTTTGGTAGATTTGACATCAATACGAATCTTCTTCTCCTTATATGTATAAGTAAGATCAAATCCGCGTCTATGTGGGCCAATACTTAAGTCTGGCCAGCAATTTAATATTTTAGCTACGGCTAATTCCGCTCCAAAGCCGTTAACATCGTTTTGTACTTTACTTTGTGCGCTTAAGGTCGTTCCATTCTTTTGGTTCTGATTGTGTCGCTCTTGACCTACTGTTTTCGCTAGCTCCGCTTCGATGTTGTTCAGTATAACTATCATTGTTGCCTCTAGTATGTGTTAGGTCCTTATGTAATGCTGTCGCTAAGATCATATAGTTGCAGACATCTAAAGCGCGAGAACGAAATGATTCATCGCTAAATTGCTTTCCAGTCATTGCATCATTACAAATTGCATCTACATGTTTTAAAACATAAACCATAAGGGCCTGTTGTGGTGTAATTCCAAGTCTTGCCGCTACATGTTTAAAATTGCGTAGTCGGTCTTCATCTGAGATAGTATACTCAGTACTTTTAGCATCAGATAAACTAATTGCTTCCGTTAAAAAATCTTTTCTAAACTGTATAAATTCATCTGTTAGCATTACGTTTTCTCCTTACTTGTTTAGCTGTGCGCCCGCTGCGCATTAGCTCTTTATTTTTTAATCTGCGTTTTCTCTTGCGATCTTTCGCGCTCTTGTTGGGCATTTTTAAACTCCGGTTTATCTATTACTCTTAATATTTCATCTAATATGTCACTAGCAATGACATGTCTTGCAGCATCACTTGCAAAATTAGTTTGCTTTTCAGAGTGCTTATGTAATCCTTTAATAATTGCTTCACCAACTATTAAAATCATTTTATCCTTTGGACTCATCATATCTCTATACTTTTTAATTTGTTTATAACTCGATCTACATTACTTCTGGCTAATTGTAAAAGCGCATCTTTTCCATTAACTTGAAATTGTAAATCTTTTATGTGACCATTCATCTCAAATATAGCTTTTTCCATACTGCCATGTTTTTCTACAGCTTTGTTAACTACTTGTTTTAGATCCTTTTGATAATCGTACATATTCTCTTTCCTTTTAGTTTAATGCGTGGGACCAAGGCTGTAACCACCAACACCGACCAACGACCAATTTGATTTGCATTTTAGGTCCCACTTCGTGCATTTGCGACATAGTCGGATAATTTTTACTGGGAGAAAAGGTTCGCCAACCATCATTTAAAAGTCTCGTCCTTTAATGTTTCATCTCCCAGCGTATTTAATAATAATTTTTTCATTGTTGCTGCATTTACAATAAAGGTCCAGCTGCCACGGTCCGGGCGTGTTGCTACAATATCACAATTCTTAAACTGTAAGAACTTTGCGATCTTCTTGCGGCGCTTTACTTGAATTTTGAGCTGTATGTTTTTAAGGTCCGCTAAGATATCCACATCACTCTCACATGTTTTACCATCTTTATCTCGCATGCTGCGCCCATCACTACCCCATGATCTCTGGGCCTCAAGGCCAAGGTCCTTGAAAAAATCAACGACCTCGACCTCTGCGGTATAACCCTTTTTAGCTGGGTTGATCAAAACGGCAACTTTTCATCAGTTGCAGCTTTCTCAGCTGGAAAAAGCTCAGAGCTAAATAGCTCCTCTGCAATATACTTACTATACTCAGCTTTAGTATCTTTCCATGCTTCAGTAGCTTCAGCAGTTAGCTTAGTTGGCTTACATGGATTAGTATTATACTTTGTCTCCATCATTTCGCCAGAGCGAGTAACGATGACATCGTATTCAAGTAAGTTCCCCCACTCTTTATTGGAGTCTAGCGCAGCTAAGTCTTTTAATACTGTAGCTTTGTCTATTTCCATGTACTTTACCTCATTATCCATCCATACTGGTAAGTGCCAAAAATGCTTCGCTTTTTCTCCTGTAGGTACATCTGCTGGAGATTTAACACGAACTGGTGTGCTCTCATTCCAATAGATATAACCAAATACTGGTTTAGCTAAGATGCGAAAACGATTTTCACCTTTTTCTAGTTTTGCAAATAACCCACCAGATCCGCTAGATGGGATCTCGTAGTCTTGTGGTAGTAGTCCAGACATATGTATATTCTCCTTGTCTCTTGTTAGTTATGTGGTGTAACTACAAGGTCAGATGGCTTGGCTCACGCTGGGCCATCTGCATTTATAGTGTAACCATTTCTTTCTATTTGACTAATAACTTTAGTCAAAGTCTTTCTATCAACTGGATCACTTTCTAATCCAATATCACAATGCTTTTTATCTGGCACAACAATTCTGCTATGATAACCAGCATTTTCTAAAGTCTTTCTTATTTTTAACGCCATACGCATTCTCTCTTTGCTGCTTTTAATCTTTACTTCCATAATAATAGGCGGCACATGCGGAGGCACAGAGAGCCGAAAGAGAGAAAAACCCTCTGGATATGTGGTAAGGTAGATATACTTCCATAACCGTACCGCCTAATTAATATATGATTCAATATGCTCAATTGTATCTAAACTGTTTCTTTGTACTAAAATTCTTTTACCAAACAATTTAATGTTTAGCTCCATATTAGCTACACCACTTTTTCGTAGCTTTAGGGCATAACGCATTCCACGCAAACTCACACCTAAATAGTTAGCTGCTTGGGCAACACTAAGCCACTGTTGATTATCACTTACTTCTTTACTGGCCATCGTATTTCGCTCTCCTCAACACCAAGTACTTTAGAGATATTAATTTTATGTTTATGTAGAAATGTTCTTTTATTATTAATGAGTCTTGATAGCATGCTTGCTGATACCCCAATTAATCTAGCTAATTTGCGTAAGCTAATATTTTTTTGGTCCATTAATTCGTTGATTGTCCGTTGTGTTTGTGTAGCTTTTATGATTCTCATTACGATTTAATCTAAAGTGCAAATAAAGCTTTTTACAAGCATTATATTGCAAAAGTGTTACTTTTATGCTAGATTGTGTTGACAAAATAAGGTAGATATTATGGAAACATATAAAAATAGAGTAGAAGCAGCGTTAGCAATGATTGCCCAAAAGCAATTAAATCCAACTGATGTTGAGCGTATATGCGGAGTAAATAGGACACAGATATATCGTTGGAAATCGGGCGAAGTTAAACAAATGCGCCCAAAAAGCTTTGATGCTTTAGTTGAAAAGCTTGGGTATAAAGCTCACTTTACAGTCGATACTATTACCCTCGTGGAAATAGAACTTAATACACCACATACAGTAACAAATAATAACATAGGAGACTTAACCATGAATCAACAGCAGATGCTGATAAAGTATCAGCAACAAGAAATACAACAATTAAAAAATAAAATTAATCAGCATGAAGATGTTTATGGGGGAATAGAATCTGATATTGTATTTTCTTTTAATATTAAATTTAATTGGTCACTTAAAAACCCGGGTCTGAAAGTACAATATCTCGATCAAACAAATAATTATTTACGAAGAATGGCTGAAAAGTTAGGTTATACATCAGCTGAAATGAGTCATTTATTACAAATAGGTGAAATGGTAGAGTACAAAGACCACAACATTCATGCACTTCGCAATGAAGAGCAAAAAAAAGAAATGCTTGGTGTAATTAATAATTTTATGAATGCTTACAAAAATGTCAAATTGAATACAACTTTATTAATTGCTGAAGTACCAGTTTTATATACTCATAAAAATGGAACAGTTTTTAAATCAAATGTTGAATATAGAGTCAATTGGGTAAAAGGAACTGGCACAGCGCATATACGTTGGCTTAATGACTAATCGTAATTAATATAACCTTAACCGTTATAAATATAACCAAACACCACACTGCACTCCCTCGTACCAAGCAATTGGCACAGGGTTTGCTTAAAACTAGGAGAGACACATGGCAAGAGCATATAACAAAAAATCAGACACTAACAAACCATATAAGCTGGATTATACAGATCCAACTACTGGAAAAAGAAAGCGAGTTGGTTTTAAAGTCAAAGCGCAAAGAGATGAAGAGCATTTACGCTGGGAGCTAATAGAAACATATTTTAAAAATAATAATCCGCAATGGCGTAAGTTATATGAAGAAAATAACACTATGTATACTATAGCAGAAGTATTTGAAGCATATCGTAATAATGTATTAATTAATAAAGCTAGTCAGCTTACTATTAATAAATATGAGACTGTTATGAAGTCATTTACAGATATTATTCCAGATAGTACTCCAGTAGATAAGATTCGCAGCTTAAAACGTCAAATGGGTATTAAAAAGCACGCAAAAGACGATGGCTATAGGCAAGGCTGGGAAATATATAAAACGCACCGTGAGATGGCCGGAAGAGCTAGGCAAGGAATTAATAGCTATCTGCGTGATCTGCGTAATATATTTATGTGGGCCATGCAAGCTGGTGGATCTAATGGTACTGGCATGGTAACCTTTGAAGTATTAACAAAGCAAGATAAATACAATGCTGCTGAAGTTAATCCAATTAAAATAAAAATCTGGACCGATAAGGAAATTACAACATTAAAGCAATGCGACCTTACAGAGCTTGAACGAGATATAGTTACTATATATAGGGTTACTGGTTTTCGCGCGAAAGAAGTTATTGGTCGCAATTATCTTAATAGAGATAAAGAGTTAAAGTGGCATCATATTGATTTTGAAAATAACAAAATGCATATATTAGAAAAGCGTGGCAAGATTCGCACAGAAAAATACATGGACCCAGAAGTTCGTGCTATATTTCGTAAATACTTCCTAGCTGGTCACGATCGGCCACTTGATATTGGATATGATAAACTTAATAGTATTATCAAGTCCGTGAACAAAAAGACGCGTATTGCATTCACTTGCCATGATTTGCGCAGATTAAAAGCGCAGCTAGCAGAGCGTGATAGCGTAAATAATAATGCAGCTGGAACAGCTATTGGAGACTCCACAGAATCTGTTGTCACGACACACTATGCGCCCGAATCAATCCATTCGCAGCGTATGGTTAATGAGCAGATCCGCGCAACATATAACCACATCACAAGAGGCAACGCTTGACAAACTTGGCACGATTTGGCACGGAGCAGTTTTGTGCAGAAATGAGAAAAGGCCCAATTTGGACCTTTTCTCCTCTGTACCCGGGGCCGGACTCGAACCGGCACGGTATTGCTACCAACGGATTTTAAGTCCGTAGCACCACACTAGCCAAAATAGCTAGT
>Ga0181407_1000436_pt1 | contig 14261 bp, 10 predicted proteins | sample 30SPOviralmetaG_FD_130136 | JGI IMG/M metagenome (GOLD analysis project Ga0181407, IMG submission 130136) | Marine viral communities from the oligotrophic San Pedro Time Series (SPOT) site, San Pedro Channel, CA, USA - 30 SPOT_SRF_2012-01-26 | ecosystem: Environmental > Aquatic > Marine > Strait...
ACCTTGTTCACAATAATGTAAATCATATTTAACTACATCTTGTTGAGTGATTCCTCTTTGATCTAAATAATGTAATGCATGTTTCGACAGAATTGCTGATGATGACATTATAGGCGTTACTCCCTGAGGAAATTGCAAGGTTTTAGCGTCTACTTTTTGTTTGGTTTGTTGTTTAAAATTATATTGTTTATCAATTTCTTTTAAAGCTCCAAATGCAGCTCCAGGTGCACCCGCTTTTTTAAGTAATTGAAATGCTCTATGACCCTTATAATTACAAACCCAACATTGGAATTTTTGAGACAACAAATTAAACGTAAGTTTTTTCTTATGATGGTTACAAGAGGGACAATTAAACACAGCTTCATCTCCTCCACGAGCAGATTTACTTCTACCTAAAATTGATTCTAATAACTGTTTTAATAAATCTTCTTTCATCTAAAATCTCTATCGTAAAACTTACCTAATATATTGTCATTAAGATATTTTTTATCTTCTAAAACTTCTAATATAAATTGGTATTTACATTCTAGATATGTAAGTTCTTTTTTATTATAAGCCACTTGTAAAATTTTTCTTTCTAAATCATCATTATTTGCATCTTTAATAAATGCGTGTGATCCATAGTAAGTTTTCCAATCGCTTTCTTTTAATACTCTTTTATATACTGGAGGACGACCTTTACCTTCCCATAAAGCTTTTTCTTTTTTACCTAATTTTTTCTTTAAATTGTAAATTAAAGATTTTTTACCAATGTATTTTTTACCTGTTGGAATGTGAGTTGTTTGATAGATGAAACCAAATGCACCTTCTGGAAGGTCATTAATTTCTTGGATGTGTTTGTTTTGATAGTACCATTGCATATACACAATGTACGAAAGCTATTTTAGGTATCCCAGCGAAGTACGATAGTTGTGTCAGTTTCGTTTGACATTCTTAAAGGTTGAGCCATTTTACCAACTACTAATAATTCGTTGTCTTCATTATATAAACCAACTGTTGTAACATAAGGTTTAAAAGCCGAGCTTGTTTGAAAACCAGCTATTTCTTCTTCGTTTATTGATCCTATTTTTCTAGCTGATATATTTGATGTATTATTAAATTCATGTTCCTCAATTGTACATTGATATTCATGTTCGTAAATTTGATGTGAACCTTGAAATTGTAAACTTTGTATAATACCATTACCTGTAGTATCTAACATGCCTAAAAATTCAGGATGTGTTATTGTTACAAATCCATTTTTATAAAATATATTTCCTACGTAAGGTGAACTATTACCCCTACCTAAATGAGCTCCTATTTGAGTATCTGTTATTGCTTTATTGTATATTTGAATTTGACTCATAAAACCATTTAGATGTTTTTCTTTATCACCTTTACTACCTACATAAACATTAGCTGTATTTTGGGTTTGGTTTTTTGTGTTATCTGTACCTGTTACTATTGATGATCCATTTTTAAAAATAGCCATTGTACCATCTTTAACTCTACAAGCAAAATGAGTTATTGTGTTTAAAGTAAAAGTACCATTTATAGTTGTAGTGGTTTTACCATCTGACCTACTAAAATATATATTACTACCCTCAGCATAAATTTCAAAAGGAAATTGTGGTTCTGCTTCTATTTCATAAGGTGTATTATAAGGGTTACTAGCTGAATTATGTAATTCAGGAAAATTACCTGGGTTGGCTTCTTTAGTTGTGCTTTTAGAAATTAGATAAGATTTACCTGATGCACCATGATTTATATTTGCCCAAAAAGAAATTGTAAAATTATCACCGGGATTAAAATTAAAATCACCTTTATGTCCTATTCTTAATGATGAAAATGATGAGCTATTAAAATCTATACAAGGAAAATCACCACCACTTAATGATTGTTTTGAAAAATTAACATTTTTATATTGAAGTAAATTATGAAAATAACTGTCGTCATATTCGTCTCCTTCTGGTGTGCTATATGAAGAAATAGGGTTTACTCTTTTAACACCATCTAAATAAAAATATTGATCTCTTCCATCAATAGAATATCCATCATAAGTGTTTAAATCATATCTTTTAAAACCATTTATTGGTCCTATGTCTAAAACACGTGAACGTATATCTGTTTCAAAATCATCTAAATCTGTACTATATCCAATAAGATTACCATACCCATCGTCTTTAATTTCTGTGTTGTCTGATTTAAGATAAAATGATTTTGGTTTTATTTCAGCACCATATAAACCCATAGGAATAGATAATACCCTAAAATGTTCATATAATTTTCTTTGGTGTTTTAAATAATTTAAATCATCATGACCAAAATATTTATCTCCTGAAGATATGTTGTCTATTTTATTAAAATTTCTATAAAATAAATTATCTATTTGACTATATTTTATAGCCCCAGGACCATGTAAATCTATAGATTCAGAAGTCCATTTTCCTGTATAATGATTTATTGAATTAGAAGAAGCCGAAGAGGATACAAAATTATATTGCTTATGAGCATTAAATGGGACTATTGCGTAATCCTGTGGTGTAAATTTTTTAAATGTTGACATTCAAATGACATTTTAGTAGTCTAATTTAACTCTAATAAGGGCTTCTTTTGTAAAATCTTTAGTAACTGGTTGACTTAATTTAGCTACTGCTAATAAATCACCGTCATCATTATACATTCCTACTGTTGTAATATATGATGTAGGATTATCTATCATTGAGTTTATTAATACATTTCCATTATCATCTACAAATGAAGGATTTGTTGTATAATTGAATTCAAAATTTCTTGCTCTTGCAAAATAATATGTTGATGATACTTTTTCTTCACTATCTAATGTAAAACTACTACCACTATGAATAACATTAAGTAATTTTACATGATTATCTTCTTGAGTATTCGATGCAGCTGCATATTTTAAACTATCAAGACCATTTCCTTTAATAAAATGATTTAAACATTCAGGATTTAAAATTATAAATCCACTATCAGGATAAAAGAAACCATATGAACCACTATCAGTAACTTGAACTGTAGATGATCCTAATCTTACTCCATTTGAACCTGATACTATATTAAATTGTCTTCCTGCATTAGTTATTGTTGATGAACCTGTTGATGTTATTGAATCATCAGTAAGGTGAATAGATATTGATGCAGATGATAATGTTAAATTTAATGAACCTGGTTTTAAATTATGTTTATATCTTGATCTATTAACATTAATTACAAAAATATCATCTGGAGTAAAATCTGTAAAATTAAAATTTTGTGTTTCAGTACCATAAACTAATTGTCTATACTGACTATAAATATTCCTTGATGGGCTTAATCCAAAACCTCCTTCAGCATGTGTAAAATGTTGGGATCCTGAACCTGCTAAATGACCATATGCTACTGAATATTGTGCTTCTGCTGTTGAATCTGATGTAGCTTTATCAAATACTTCTATGTAATGGGTTCCTGAACTTGTAGGAGACCCAAGAACTGCATTTGTTGATGAAGTATGTACTGCTGTTAGTGTATTTGTGTTACCAGTCCAAGTAGATGTTGTTATTCTTGCGGTATCGTTTACTATATCTGTTTGTGCGAATCTTACGAATGACATATTTTATTTTTGTTTTATTATCTTAATGATATACCTGTTTCAGCTTGTGTTGAAGTTCGTCCCACTTGGGTTTTACTTATTTCTACAGGGATTGTTACTCTTGCTCCTGTATCTCTTCCTTCTACTGTTAGTGTTGTTAATAATTTTCTATTATTTCCAAACAATGATGTACTATTAAGTGCAGTTAAACTTACAGAATTACCTCCAGCTACTGTCTGACTAAATGCAGCTCTAGATGTAGTAGGTATGTTTGATGATAATGTTCCTCCAAAACTAGATAATAATCTTCTATCTGCTATTGTGTATAAATATCCACTTGGTTCTGATTGTGCACTAACATCATTAAAATTAAGTGTTGAAGGTTGTACTTCAAAAGATGCACCTAAATTTAAAGTTATTTTAGGTATATTAGTTGTTACTATTGGTAATTTAGAAGTTCCTGAATTTAAAGTTATTAATCTGTGAATCATAATATTTCCTTCATCTGGAATTGCTTCAATTAAAGGCATATTTTCTATTGCTTCTCCTGAAAATTGAGAACCATTAGGATGATCTTCATTAAATAAAGTATAATCAATTTCATCATCTCCTAAAGCAAATTGTGTAATATTAAATGCACCTAAACCACCTTGAGAAAGTAATTCACGGCCCCTTTTAGTTAAAATAGCATCTACTGTGATGCTTGTATTGTCTAAATATCCCATTGTTGTTATGTTTTGTTATAAATATATATGTTTTTCAGAAATATTATCTTCTTGGTGATTGATTTTTAAATTTAGTTGTTTTTTCAATTAAACCAGCTTTTTCTAAATAATATCCTATGTTAGTTTTTACTTTTTCATGACAATTTTGAGGAACTATTACAAATCCTTTATCTCCCAAACCATCATTTAATTCACTTTCTTTATCCATACTAACTATTAAAGTAGGTTCATCTCTTAAAACAGATAATTGATGACTAGAAAAAGGATAAAAATAAGCAGCGTCTATTGATCTTGAAACTATTGTACTACCTAAATTAGAATCATGTATTTCATAATTATAAGTTTTAGTTTCAAATAAAGATGATGTAAATGTAGTTTCATAATGTCTTAATCCACTTAATTCTGCAATAGGTATGAAACCATTATAATTGTGGCTATTAGCGATATTTGATCCTACTGAAGATGATTCTTCATTTTGAAAAAAAGCAGTTGATTTAGCACTTACTCTATTAAAACCTGTTCCAAATGAACCTGTTGAGTCATCAAAACCTAATGCTGTGTGAGGGTGGCTGATTTCCATAGTACCAATAGATTCTTGTTTATTGTTAGGAAGAGCATATTCTCCCTTCATAAAAGTAACATAAAATTTATTATTATTTTTTGCCATTTCCCAATAAATAATATCATCGTAAAATGCTTTTACGCTTCCTGCTGATTTTAAAGGTTTATATGATTGTATTCTTACTGCCATCTTATTTAACTTCTTGTGTTATTTGATACTTGAGATGATACTAAAATACTTCCTACTGATGCTGTTAAAGGTGCTAATTGGGCACCTATTGTATTTAAATTTATATCTCCTGTGTAATCGTTTAATTCACTAGGTAAAGATCCTACAAAACTAAATGAACTAGTAAATAATGATTGACTTGCTGCTGTTGTTGTACCATACCCAAATAATCCAGGTCCTTGTAAACTTCCTGTAAATATTGTTCCTTCTGCATTATTTCTTACATTATATCCTCCAAATACTCCATCTTCAAATCCTAAATCATTAGCAGTATATTCATATAATTTCATTAACGATCCTCTATTGAATTTTACACGATGAGATGTTTTTAAAGAATTTTGAACTGTTTCATCTATTAATCTTATATTTACTTCTGATCCTTCAAAAAAGTCTCTTGTAATATATCTTTTAAAAGCTTTTTCATCTCCTGTAGTACCTGTTGTTACATCTATTATGCTTTGTCTATTTATTATTTGAACTTCGTCTGTTTCTGTGTTTATTAATAATATTCTATCTATAGTAACATAACTATGTCCTAATATAGATACTCTAGAAGGATCTTCATCATCACCCCCTATAACAGTAGTACCTACATATAAGGCTGCTATTTTATTTGATATTACAGGAAGTTTACCATAAGTTGTATCTCCAGGTGTAAATACATTTATAGCAGAAGCCTGAAGTTGTGAACCCTCTGATCTTGATTTCCAAAATCTAGTGTCTGCTATTGAATCATTAAACTCAACATCATAACTTTTACTTACTGAAGTATCTGCTGATACATCTCCTGTGTAATAATTTATTTTAGGTGTTTGTGGCATAATTAAAAGTCAATTTCTTTACCATTTCTTAATGTTCTATAATACCTACTAGATTTTCTTCCTTTTGTTGCCATTCCTAATAAAATATTTGAATTATGAGAAATATACCCATCTGGTTTTCCTGCTGCTAGGTGGGGCTGTATTGGGGCTTGTGATGAATGATTATTTTCTGAATTAGCATCTTTTAAATTAGGATCTGTATAATTACTAAATATGTTAATAGTTCCATTTGTTCCTTGTTCAATTCTTTGTCCTTTACTTCCTGTTGTTTGTAAAAAATTATTAGTAGTTACTACTGAACTATTAGATAAATCATATAATTCATTTAAATGTTCTCCTGCTATTTCCGCATTAATAGCTCCATGTAATCCTGTTGTCATTGTTTGACCATCACTTCTTACAGGCATTGTTCTTTGGAACTTATTTCTTTCTAAATAATGAGGTTCAATTAATAAACCTGTTTTTGTATTTGCTTTCCAAGGTACCCAATTTTCTATTATTTTAAATAATGTATGATCTACATATTGAATTAATTTTATATAATCCCAATAGTTATATCTATGATGTACTTTTTTAAAATAATAATCTTTTATTTCTTTTAAATCTGTATATTGAGAAGATGATTGAGCTGAAGGTAAAGGTGAACCTATATAATCATCTAATCTAAATGAACCTAAAGTATAAAGTATATCTTCATTTATTTCCATTGTAGGAGAAAAATGTATACCTAAATCACTAAAATCTTGAGGTTGTCTATCTAATGTAGATGTTTCTCCTTTAGCATATGGTAATAAAATATTATCATCTATAGTACCTGTATCTATTCTAACTTTTTCACTTGTCATCGATCTACCTACTGTGTCTGGTGTAGGTAAATAATGGTCTTCTACTATTTCTTCATAAACTGTACCTCCTGTAGTATCTGCTATTGTAGAAGCGTGTTTAAGTGAAATGTCTGGTGGATGGTTTTCTAAGGTTTCTACATCAGTACTACCTAATGGTAATCTAATAATTACATTACTAAAGGAAGAAGAAATATTATTACCTGCATACATGAAAGGTTCAAGTGAGTGTTTTGTAAGTGTTGTGTCTGTAAGTTCTTCTCCCCAATTACACTTTAATTCTTGAATTGAACCATTATATCCATTAACTCCTCCATAAACATAATTTCTTCCTGCTCCTGAATTGGCTCCAAAAGTAAGTGCAAAATTATTTGAATCCCAAGTACCTGTGTATTTAAATGTGTTTTTTAAGTGATTAGTTTGATAAGCTCCAAAATTAACATCTGTTCCTGTCCCCATTAAATGTAAATTCCAAAAATCTCCATTATATAAAGGAAAGTAAGGTGTTGATGCTCTAACTGTCCCATTTTGTTCTAAATTTATTCTACCAAATGTTGTAGAATCTCCACTTGAACTTATATCATTTCCTTCGTATTTATCTAATGTTAATTGTAATCCATTAGCATCAGCAGTAGTATCACCTAAACTTAAAGCTATACCTTCATTGCCTTTTACTGGTTTAATTCTTAATTCTACAGTTTTAGATGTGCGTCCTGCTATATCATTATCTTCCCATGGAAATCTAACCATATAACCACTTGTATACATTGATGATGTAGATTGTAAAGCTAAGCTAGATTTTTGATAAGTAAATGTTTTATAAAAATCAGCTGGGTCTATATCTTTTAAAGCTAAACCTGTTACTGGTGATGAACCTCCATATTCTTTTATATTTAAAATAGTTGATGGTAAACCATAACATGACATTAATGCTTTAATTCCTCTTTCTGTTCCTTTAGTTTTTAAAAGATAAGGTGCATTATGATATAAACGTTTCCAAACTTCTTTTGTTATATCTTGTTTAGCTATTGAACCAGCATTAGATGCTGTAACTAGTGTTTGGTTAGCAGGAGTATCATAAGATAAACTTCCTGTTGTTCCTTGTCCTAATATATATTCTATTAAATTAGAATTTTCAAATTGATCAAAAGCATCTATACCTAAAGCTTTTAATTGATACCAAACTAAATCTTTTGAGACCCCTCTTACATGGTGAGTATCATTTACTTCAGTTATATGTTTTATATGAGTCCATATATGATCAAAATGTTGCCCTATCATATTAACAAAGGATACATAAAAACTATTATCAGGATTTTCAATAATATGATTAGGAATTAATTTTTCTAAATTATATGGGTTATCATTATCATATCTAGATGCTGAATGTAGTTGTCCATTAGCTACAGAAGCTCCATATCCTTCTTCTCCTAACCAACTAGCTGCTTGTGAAGAAGTTGATGGATATAATTGATAAGGATAAGTTGTTGTTGATTTAGGCCAAGTAAAATCATTAGTTCCTTCTGTAAAATATAAGAATTTTTCATAACCATCAAATCCTTTTATTACATTTTGTTTTTTAGTATTTATATCTTCTTTATTAGTTAATGTAAAAGAAGAAGCAGAAGCGTCACCTGTAATAGTGTTTATATTTCCTAATTGTGTATCATATAATTCTATTAAACTTAATTTATATTTAAAATTATGTAAACGTTCTGTAGCGCTACCAAAATGTACAAAATTCTCAAAATGAGAAGGTATATCTATTGTTTCAGTGCTTGAAGATATAGGTCTTATGTAATCATAAGAAATTTCTGGAATATCTCTATTTTCTAATTGACTTAAAAGATTTTGGTAAGAAGAAGTTAAACTATAATTTAATATATTATTAAAATCTTTATAAGAAGAAGGTATACTATTATTAGTTCTAGTATCTATATTAAAATTAGGTTGTAAAAATATAGCTTCTTCAGTGTCTTCTATTTTTGCTAAATTTAAGCTTAAATCTATTATTAAAAATAAAGGATTTATTATTTCTTCTATTATCGTAAAAGAATCTTTTAAAGAAATTGATAATGGAAGTGGTTCATATGTTTTTAATAGTATTTCATGTTTAGGTGTTAAATCATTTAATAAAATATTAATACCTACAGATTCTGTATTTGAAAACTTTAATAAAAAATCTTTAAAATAAGGGGCACTATCTCTTTCAGATATATATGAATTAATCCCCCTATCAAAACTTTTATTATTTACACCTTCACTTACTGCTCTAATTTCCCTACGAGAATTAGATATTTCTTTAATACTAAAATTGGTATTATTAAATACTTTAGGTCTATATACACATAATTTTAATTTTAATTTTCCTACATTAAAACCATTATCTCTAAGTAAAGAATCAAAATCTATTTTTATTTCATTAGATAATTTATCTTTATCTTCATTAATTAATTCATAATAAGGTGTTGTTATCTTAATAATAGAAATTAATTCATCATTTAAAGTATGAACTTTTAATTCTAAATAGTCTTCAGGTCTACCAAATCTTTTATTTAAATCTCTAAATGAAGAAGTATCTAAATTAAATTTTTGTTCTGATGATATATCTGTTATTTTAAAGCTCATATTAGTATCCTTTTCTTGCGTCTTCTATATTACTTAACGTTGTATAATTTCCATATTGTGCTTTATGATCTTGTATTGCTTGTTCTACTTTACTAGCTGCCCATGAATTGTATTGTTTACTTTGATTTTCTACCCAGTAAAGTTGTCCTGTTGAAACTGCTATTCCATCTATTGTTGTTTGGGTAAAACTTCTTTCAGGATCTATTGTCCATTTATATTTTACAAAAAGACCTTGATTAATTTCTTCTAATAAATCTTGTAATTCTTCAACTACATAACTTCTCCAATCATTTCCATATCTAGTTTTTTTCTTTGGATAAGGAGGGAATGATGGTGAACCACCTGAAAATAAACCTCCTAAAGCTGTACCTATAAGTGTTCCTCCACCAGGTCCTAATAAAAGTGTACCTGCTACTGCTCCTATCTGTGCACCTGAGGTGAAATTTGAAGATGATTGATCTCGTCTTCTTTTTTCTATTCTTCTTTCTCCAATACTCATATGACCTGTTCCAAAATCTTTATGATATATATTATCTCCTAATCCATATATTCCTTTATCATCTCTAGCTTCAAATTTATTTATTATTGAATTCATAACAGAAACTGGATAAAGTGACTTAGCATCTCCATATTCTCCCCCTTTATAAAAAATCTTTGTTTGACCTTGTGAAGTTCCTGGATTTGTAAAAGGTAATAAGTCAGTAGGTCCATATTCTATAGTACCATTAAAATTATCTTCTAATGTATTTCCTAAAAATGGTGTTTTGTTTTCTAATTCTTTAATAAGAAAATTTATTTCAGCTTGATCTAATTCTGATGATTTTATATTTTCTTTTAATATAGTTATATTACTTGCAGCTACATTGAATTGATTTAATGATAAACTCCAATCTGCTACTTCGTTTATTTCAGTTCCTGCTGGCCATTTAGGTAAAGATGCCCATGTTTGTTCTGTAACTCTAGTGTAACTGTCTTCATCAGGTAATACCCTTCCGTCTGGGCCCTTTAATCCTAATGTTTTTTTAAGTTGTGCATAAGGAGAGGGATTATCACCATCACCACGATTTGAAACAAATCTTAAATGTCCTTCTTGCATTATACCTAATTTACCACCTGCTCTAATAGCTGTTCCATTTCTAAAAAGAGGGTGTTCTGAAGGTGTTTCTATTTGTGCTGTTTCTATTTCAGTAAGTCTTTCTATTAGGTTATCTATTTTATCATCTTTAGGATCTTCATATCCACCAATATATTTAGTGCTTTCTTCTATTAAAAAAGTATGTGATCTTTTTCCTTGTTTTGGAAGATCATAAAATAATTCTTGATATAAGTTAAAAAAATTATCTGTAGTAAGTTTATCTTTTGTTTTTGCTATTTCAGAAAATCCTCTATCTAATATTTCACTAGTAGAAGCTTGATCATAATGTCTTTTTTGTAATTCTATTATTTCACCTTCTAAAGGTTTAATTACTTGTGATACAGCATTTCCTCTTGAATCTAATACAATATTTCCTCTACTTTTTACAGATACTGGTTTATTATCTAAAATTGTAGATAGTTTAGTAGAAGTATTTATATTATAAGCCATTATCTAACTACTTTAAAATAATAATTATTATCATATACTGTTGTTCCTTTGTTGTTTGTGTGTTTAAATAACACTCTATAATTTCTTTCAGGTTGTAAACCTTTCATATATAATTTAAAATACATTCCTTCTGAATCAGCACTTAATTTAGTAAATGTATTATCAAAAGGTATAACTTCTTCTTCTGTATGTGCATCTCTTACACTATAAAAAGATGATGTAGTAAAATATCCTGCATCTAAATAATTTGAAGTATTAGTAAATTGTCTTGTTGGATATTTATCTCTTACATGAATCCTAAAAAATCCTTCATCATTTTGGTTATATTCTTCTTTATTTCTATATAATGAAACATTTAAATCACCACTGTTTTTAGCAGATGATTGATAAGAATGTGTACTATCATCCCATTTAAAAATTAATCTTGGTGGATAAATAGTGTGAGTATCAACTGAAAAATATTGCATTTCACCAAAACTACCTGATGTATTTATTTCAACAGAATCTGGTTGCTTAATTAAAAATCCTTCATTAGCTATACCTGTTGGGTAAGTATTATTAGCAAATAAACTTGAAGAATATTTTTGTACTATTGTAGTTACATTTAAGTTTGTATCTAAATTTTCACTACGTAAAAATTGTTGAGAGCTTTTAAATGCACTACCTGTATACCATACTCCACCTCCTTCTGTAATTCCTACTGCATTTATTGAGCCTGTTGTAGCAGCCGCAAAGCTTGATGTTGTCCATTCTGTTTTAGAAGTATCATTATCTCTATAAGTCCAACTTGCTCCATTTGATGTTAGAGGTAAATTTGAGTATCTACCTGTTCCTTCATCAAATGATTGAGATAATGCAAATAATTCTAAATTTAAAGTAGATGTTAAATTTTTATGTCTTGATGATTGTAGTTGTAAACATACTTCTGAAGTTCCATTATTAAAAATAGTAGATCCTATTTTATCTGTGATTGTAGATTTAATGTCTTCATTTTTAAATTTAATTAAAATTCTTGAAGGATAATATCTTTGATCTGAACTTCCTTTTTCTTTTACGATTTCAAGAATTTCATCATTACCAGTATTCATTTTAGTTCTGTCTGGGTGACTATATATTGTAGCGTCTTTTTCGGGAAAAATAAAATAATATGCCATATTAGTATGTTGTTACACGTCCTTTAATGTCAGTGTTTAGGTTTTTAATTTCAAAAATACTTGGATCTAAAGCAGGATAAATAACTCCTTTCCTTGTAGCTCCTTTAAAATCGTATTTGTATTGTGAATAACCTAAAGCTGTTCCGCTTTTATTTTCAAATGTTAATCTTTCTAATGATTGTACTCCTGTTACTGATGAAATTATATTAGATACTTCCGATTCAATAATAGGTTGATTTATTTGCCATTTATCTACATTAAAATAATCTTGTAATTCAGCTATACAATCTAATAATATTTCATTATTATTATAGTTTTTAAATACTGTTATTTCAAAATCAAGGGCAAAATTAATTATAAATGCATTTTTAATATTAATTGCATCTGTTAACATTCTATATTGTTCAAGATATGTTTGTAAATTTGTTTTTGTAGCTGTATTAAGATTTGTTAATTTTTTATTATTATTATATCCTAAAGTATATAAATTTAAAGCTAAAGGATTACGAATTCTATTAAATTCATTTGATAATGGTGAAATTTGATCATCTTGAACTATATAAGCTTTAGCTACTCTACCAAATTTAGATGGCATACTTAAAGTTCTTACTATATAATCTTCTTTAGTTACTGTTCTATTTTGGGTAGCAAATTGAGCCATTGTATTTTCTCTAATTTCTTCTATTGAATCACCATCACCACCCCCTTTAGCTGCTTCTGGATTATTTACAGCTATTGATGTTTTTACAAAATTAAGTAAAGAACCATTTAAATTAGGATTATTAGAAGAAAATATTGTGTCTGTTTCTGTGATTGTATTTGCATTTACATTTGAATTTATTCCCCCACCTATTACATATTTTACAGTAAGTGTTGTATTAGATGGTACTTGACCATACGCTTTAGTCATTAAAAAATTAGAAGGATCATAAGCTGTATCTAATTTGCTTCTACCATCTTTAATTCCTAATCCTATATTATCAGGGTTAGGTATTATTTGTTCATCAGCTTTATCACTATTTCCTGCTCCAAACTGAATTTCAAGTTGATTATTTGTTTTAAATCTTGAAACAAATCTTCTTGATGATTTTTTTATTTTAAGTAAATAAGGTGTTTGATTATTAAATCCTAATAATTCAGGATCATTAGTTCCTAAATTTTCTTGTTCTTCAAAAATTAAATCTTGAGCTAAATAAGGTACTTCATAATATTCATTCCCATCAGCATCTTTTATAGATTCTATTGATATAATATTAGTGTCAAATAAAGTAAATGTTTTAAAAGCTTCTGCTGCTCCACATGTAAATGTTTGTTCTTTAGTTTGACCTGATATAGCTTTTGTTTTTTTCTTTAAAAGATAATATTGTGGATTATTTGAACTATCATATTGATATATATTAATTTCTGTTGGGTCAAAGCTTGAAGATACTTTAAAATCTACTTCATTATTAATATAAAAAGTAGGGCCTTCAGTAGAAGTAAAAGTTGAATTTGGATTAATTTGTAAACAATAATCAAAATCAGGACTATAATTTCCACTAGCTCCTGTTGATGGTAGTAATTGAAATATTTCTAAATCAACATTTGATGCATCCACTATTTTAGGTTTATATCCCATAGCATATGCTAAGTTAAATAAATTTTCTTTTTCTTTAGCTAACAGTAAAAAAGATTCTTGTAATTGTGTGTCTGTATAATATGATAAAACATCTCCTACATAAGCTGCCATTTCCATAAACATCATACCTGGATTACCTTCACTAAAATCATTAAAATTATTAGGAAAATATACTTCAGCAAAGTCCATTAATTGGTCTTTAAAAGAGTTATAATCTTTACTTAGATATTTTATATCTTTGTCTTGTGTTTTATTTGATACTTTTGAGTAAGCCATTTTAACTATAATTTATTTGTATTGAGTCTTCTGATTCATCTAATGTAATAGAATAAGATATTGAAATAGAAACTTTATATTGATCTATTTCTGTAGTTAAAGAAATATCTGTTATTACTATTTCAGGAATCCAAAATGCTAATTGACTATTTATATTTTCTTGTAGTGTTATTTCATCTATACTATTTTCAAATAATTGTCCTTTTAAACCAACTCCATAAGTAGGGTGATTAATTCTTTCACCTGGTACT
>Ga0181407_1000438_pt1 | contig 14244 bp, 22 predicted proteins | sample 30SPOviralmetaG_FD_130136 | JGI IMG/M metagenome (GOLD analysis project Ga0181407, IMG submission 130136) | Marine viral communities from the oligotrophic San Pedro Time Series (SPOT) site, San Pedro Channel, CA, USA - 30 SPOT_SRF_2012-01-26 | ecosystem: Environmental > Aquatic > Marine > Strait...
CGTCTAGTGCAGTAGTGTTATAAAACACTAGAAAATAAAATTAAAAAAAAGTTCTTGACATCTTGAAAAGTTGCTTTACTTTGTACTAGTCATTAACTAAAACCGGGAGGGAAAAATATGGCATTTTTTAAAAAATTATTAACTGATTGTTATGAAGCAGAAGTTTTTAAAGAGGGCTTTTTATGGTCTATGTATTTAGCAAATCGAGAAGAAAGAAAGGCTTTCAATGAAGACCCGTATGAAAACTTTCAACACTATTTAGACAATAATTATCATTGGCTTATTCAAGTCTATGAACTCGAAAAGGCTAAGAGATTAAGAGAAGAACCCATTCACTATTAAGGAAGGAGAAGAAAACCATGCAAGTTGAAAACATGAAAAGCACAAGAGGGAACACAGTTCCGAATCAATTTATAATTAATCATAAAGGAGAAGAATTCTTTCAAAGTTACCGGGTAATTATTGCGAAGAAGGGCAACGGGAAAACCTATCTTGATTCTTACTATTGGGATTATTCCATAACTACCGGACGCTATCGCAATCAGTTTTTAAATGAGACTATCAAAGAGACTCGGGCAAAGATTGAAAGCGGGGAATATATTTTAACGGATTTAAACTCATGAAAGTTATAAGAAAAATTAAAATCCAGGGGAATCCGTTTTATCTGGGAATCCTAAGAAGGCACGAAAGAAAACAAAAACAAAGGAGGAACAATGAAAGCCTTAGAAATCTATAAAAAATCTAATTGGGGTAATGTTTTAGTCTATCCGGCTTGCGAGGATGCGAAAATATTTACTACCTTATTAGGAAAGAAAACCTTTCATGAACAGGACATTAAATATATAAGAAGACTCGGTTATTCTTTTAAGGAAGTGTTGCCAGTCTTTGAGAGGGAAGAATGAAAACTATAGTTGAAAATAAAACCACTTCTATAACTTCGGATAATATCCGGGTAACAATAGAAGAAGATGATGAACGGGTGTTTATTTCTGTTAGTGAAAAGAGAAGAACAGCAACGGGGGATTATGACTCTACAGAAGAAATAATAACCAGTAACTTATCTATTGTAAAAGCTAGGGAATTAAGCTTAATGATTATTGATTAAAAGGAGGAAGAAAAGAAAGGGGCTCGAAAGGGTCCTTTTTTTATTGACAGATAAAAAAGATTCTAGTATTTTGGAGGTTATGTATATTTATAATAACCCAAAACCAACCCTCGCGGATGCGTGGGAGGTTTTACAATTGGAGAATAAAACATTGAATATAATTGAAGTAACAGAACTAAAGGACCTAAACCCGGGGGAGTATTTCAAACTAAAACCGGAATCTAAAAAGGTATATATAAAAGGGGAGTATTTAAGAAAGGAAAAAAGATTTTCTTGTATTGACTTTGAAGATATAAACAAAGAAAGATTTTTAAAACCTACAACTGTTATTTGGACACAGTTTGAATTTTAAAGAGAGGGAAGCAATGACAACTAAAAAAGAAACTGAACAAGAAACTTATAAAAGGATTACACGTAGAGCGTGGATAGTTAGCGAGTTCAAACCATTATTAAAAAATTCAGATAACGAACAGTTAAACGAATTATATTTATTAGTTATGGAGGAAGCTAAAAAGAGAGGTTTAAAAGAAGATAAATAGAAGGAGGAAACAAAAAAGAATTAAAAATAATTTGTAACATTTTTAATTTTGATACGTTATAGAAAATATGAATACAAAAAATAACAGTCGAGAGACTTTAAACCCCGAGAACCCGAGTTTAACTTTTGATGAGCTTCAAGAACTTCAAAACTTATTCGGAGATATCAGAATGGCTAGAGATGATTTAGCTTCTAAAGGTTATGATATTGGAGGCTTTCAATTGAATAGCGTTACTGATGCCGAACGAATGCTTTTACCTTCAGAGGAAGAATGCATTGATTGGGAAGAGATAACAAAAGATTATTAAAAAGGAGGGAAAGAAAAGAAAGGGAGGCACTAAGCCTCCTTTTTTTGTGGGCGGTTACTTTTGCGTTAGCTATTAAAGCTTCCATAGCCTTGTTAGTCTATTGGAAACCTGAGAGGCTCTTTAAGGCTCCATAGAGCCCCGTTAAGCTTCAAAAGACTATGAGCCCTCCTCCCCTATTGCTTAGATTGTTTAGAGCCTGTAAGGCTTTGTTTTTACTGTATAGCTTTGGTTAACTCTTTGAGGTCTTTGAATTATTTTACTAGCTCTAAATAGCTCTCTTTTACTTCGTAAACTTTGAAAGCCTTCAAAGCTAGAGAGGATTTCCCCGGAACTCTGTTAAGTTTTAGAAGCTTTGATAGTCTTTGAAGCTTTGCAAGGCTTGAGAGACCCCCGGGGCAGGATGCCCACCCCCCATCCCCCCTATATATACTAAATTCCATACATTTCAAAGGGTTTTGAGTTGTTAAGTACAGGCTTGGTCGCGGGCAGTGTAACCTATGAAGTACATCAAAGGGCTTGTAAAGTCTATATAGAACTATATAGTAGAAGGGTGAGGTTGGGGGTATACTTTAACCTCGGAAGGTTAATTACATTATACAGTCTAATTCTCAATCTGTCAAGGACTATTTAATTTATTTTGTTTTATACTTGACACATTCTAATCTCAGGTCTATAATAAGCATTCTATGGCTTTACCAACAGCAACTAAAAGAACTTTAACAGAAAAACAAGAATCTTTCCTTAATAATCTCATTGAGACCAAAGGAGATTTAAAGCTTTCTGCTGAACTTGCAGGCTATGCAGGAAATCACTACCAAGTTATAAATAGTCTTAAACAAGAAATAGTTGAATTAGCCTCAACAGTCCTCGCAAGGGAAGCACCTAAAGCAGCTTTTAAGCTCGTTGAAGTCATGGAAGGCGATACTGCTATACCACAAGCAAATGTAAAGTTACAAGCAGCTCAAACAATCCTTGATAGGGTTGGTGTTGCTAAAACAGAACGCTTAGACATTAATCAAAATGTTAATGGTGGTATTTTTATATTGCCTGAAAAGCAATTAATTGATATTAAGGAAGAAGACTATGAAGATATTTCTGACTGAGTATCAAGAAGAGGATATCATCTATGCAGGATTAAATATCTTTGCAGAGTCTTTTGAAGAAGCAGAGTCCATAGCAGATATACATGGTTTGATTATTGTAGGTGAAATTACAGAGATAGTCTATCAACCCGAGTTTGCTAAAAATAACTATCTAGATACAATTAAGATGCCTACAGAAAAAAGAATACTTCATTAATATGGCTACAAAAAAGAAAAGCACAGTAAACAAAGCAGGTAACTATACTAAGCCTACTATGCGAAAGAATCTTTTCAATAAGATTAAAGCAGGAACTAAAGGCGGTAAAGCAGGTCAATGGTCTGCACGTAAGGCTCAGATGTTGGCTAAAGAATACAAAGCTAAAGGTGGAGGGTACAAGTAATGGCTCTTAAAAAGTCTCAGAAGTCTCTCAAGCGTTGGACTAAACAGAAGTGGAGAACTCCTAGTGGTAAGAAGTCCTCTGAAACAGGAGAGGTCTACGCACCTGCAAAGACTATTAAGAAACTTAAGTCGACTCCTAAAGGTCGTAGTAAATTAGCAGCAGCTAACAAAAAGAAAAGAGAAGCAACTGCAAAAGGTAAGCAACATGCTAAACATGGGTTGCATAAAGGAAAGAAAAGATAATGGCAGAAAAAGATAGTAGATTAAAAAGAGCAGGAGTATCCGGCTACAATAAGCCTAAAAGAACTCCTAGCCATCCTAAGAAGTCTCATGTTGTTGTTGCTAAAGTTGGTGACAAGGTCAAGACTATTCGTTTTGGTGAACAAGGAGCCAGTACAGCCGGAAAGCCTAAAGCAGGTGAATCAGCTAGAATGAAGGCTAAAAGAAAGTCTTTTAAAGCACGTCATGGTAAAAACATAGCTAAAGGAAAAATGTCAGCAGCATATTGGGCTGACAAGGTTAAGTGGTAGACTATGGCTCAGTTAGGTAGCAATGAAAAGCCAGTTTTAATGACGAACAAAAAAAATCGTGGACGTGTAGGTAAAGGTTCTCGTTTAAGACCTTCCACAGTTTCTCAAGAACAATTTGATAGCAATTGGGATAAAATCTTTAATAAAGGTAAGTAATGCCCCAAGAAGGCTACATTAAAAAGAAAAGTGTAACTATTCCGTTTGGTTACGAACAATCTGAAATCAAAGGCTATCTCAAGCCAATCCCAAAGCAACAAGAGCTCCTTCTCAAATATATTGCTTTGGTTCAAGAAAAGAAATCCTCACTACGTGAAGCAGCAGAGCAACTCTCGCTAGAAGCCGATAGAAAAATCAGTCACGTAGGACTATCTAAGATTATAAAGAAAGTAACTCCTAAAGAACCTAGGAGTCGTTTTACTGTGGCTACGCAACGCAAACGAGCTTTAGCAAAAAAAGAAAAAGAAATAAAGAAAGTTAAAGCTAAGATAGCAGCCCAAGAAAAGAAAGTAAAAGAAGAAAAAGAAATAATCAAGAAAGCAACAGAGCCTACAAAAAGTACTGTTGTTTTAGATAGTGATTTTGAAAAGGTTTCTCCTTCTGTTCAAGAGATGTTAAGAGACTCTAAAGTTATCTTTCATCCTAATGAAGGACCACAAACAGAATTTCTAGCAGCCGATGAAAAAGATGTTCTCTATGGTGGGGCTGCCGGTGGCGGTAAAAGCTACGCAATGATAGTAGACCCCCTACGCTATGCACATCGTCCTGCCCACAGAGCTCTCATACTAAGACGTTCTATGCCAGAGCTTAGAGAAATGATTGACAAGTCTCGTGAGCTTTATCCTCAAGCTTTTCCCGGTGCTAAGTTTAGAGAGGTTGAAAAGCTTTGGAACTTTCCTTCAGGAGCGAAAGTAGAGTTCGGCTTCCTAGAAAGAGACGCAGACGTATATCGTTATCAAGGACAAGCATATAGTTGGATAGGCTTCGATGAAATTACACACCTACCTACAGAGTTTTCATGGAACTACTTAGCCTCTCGTTTAAGAACTACAGACTCTAGTATTAAAACTTATTTACGTTGTACTGCAAACCCCGGAGGTGTTGGTTCTCATTGGGTTAAAAAGCGTTACATAGAACCTAACGAATCTAATCAAAGCTTTTTAGGTTCTGATGGTCTAACACGAAAGTTTATTCCGGCAAAGCTAGTAGACAATCCATACTTAGCAAAGGATGGTATCTATGAGCAGATGCTAAAATCTTTACCACCCTTACAACGTAAACAACTCTTAGAGGGTAATTGGGATGTAGCAGAAGGAGCTGCATTTGTAGAATTTGACCCTACAATGCATGTAATTACTCCATTTGAGTTACCGATAGCTTGGGAAAGAGTTAAAGGAATTGACTATGGCTATGCCTCAGAAAGTTGTTGTTTATGGGGAATTATTGATTTAAATGATAATACTTTGATTATTTATCGCGAATTGTATCGAAAAGGCTTGACAGGTGAGGAATTAGGGGCTATAATAACCGATATGGAGATAGAAGACCCTTTCTCCGTAAATGGTGTATTGGATACCGCAGCATGGGCAAATACAGGCACGACTGGTCCAACTGTAGGTGAAGCATTACTTAGAGCCGGACATAAGCTAAGAAGAGCAGATAAAAACAGAGTGCAAGGTAAAATACAAATACACGAATATTTAAAAACAAGAGAAAGTGGCAGACCGAAGTTACAGATATTTAATACGTGTCCTAACTTGATAAGAGAATTACAAAGTATTCCTCTGTCCAAAACTAACCCTGAAGATGTGGATACTCACGCTTCAGACCACGCATATGATGCATTGCGTTATATGATAATGAGTCGACCTCGAATGGAGAATCCATTGGAGCGTTTACGCGGTTTTAAAAGAGAAATCTTTAAACCTGCTGATTCAGACTTTGGATACTAAGTATGGCAGAAGAGAATACATTTTTAAACTCTGACAATATCTACGTAGATGTTGAAGGAGAATCAGGAAAAACTTTAGACTTAGAGTTTGACCAGAAATTAAACTTAGTAGGTATTATCAATAGTCGGTATGCTAAAGCAGAAGATGCTAGAGAAACTGACGAAAGAAGATGGTTAAGAGCTTACGAAAACTACAGAGGGCTCTACAAAAAATCAGTCAAATTTAGAGACTCAGAAAAATCTAGAGTCTTTGTTAAAATAACTAAAACAAAAGTACTAGCTGCTTTTGGACAATTAGTTGATGTTATATTTGGAACCGGTAAGTTTCCTATAGGTATAGCAGAAACAAAGCTACCCGAGGGCGAAAAGGAAAATGCACACCTCGACCCACAAAATCCTACACCGAGTTTAGAAATAAACGAAGATAATTTAGGTAATGTTGTAGGTGACCCATTCGATGTAGGATACGAAGGAGATGGTCGTACATTACCTGCAGGTGCTACGTTTCCAAAAATAGAAAGCATTGAACAAAAAGCGGACGAGATGTTAGCAGATGGCTTTAGTGCTATTCCTGAAATCCCTGAAATAAGCCCTGCAGAAAAAGCTGCAAGGCGAATGGAAAAATTAATCCATGACCAAATAGAAGAATCAAACGGTTCTTCGGAAATAAGAAATGCTTTACTTGAAGCAGCTTTATTAGGAACAGGCATCGTTAAAGGACCATTTAACTTTAACAAAAAGTTACATCAATGGTCAAATGAAGGGGGCGAGAGAAACTATAATCCTTTACAGGTTAGAGTACCACGTATTGAGTTTGTTAGTTGTTGGGATTTTTACCCAGACCCTGCAGCTACAAATGTAGAAGAATGTGAATATGTAATTCATAGACACAAAATGAACAAAAGTCAATTAAGGCAACTAAGAAACATGCCTTACTTTGACGAAGAAGCAATACGTAGTTGTATCCAAATGGGAGCTAACTATGTAGAAAAAGATTTTGAAAGTCAACTTAAAGACGACTCTAGAAAAGATGACTACGGAACAAACTTTGAAGTTTTAGAATATTGGGGCATTATGGATGCTGAATATGCTAGAGAGGTTGGCATAGATTTAGATGATGCTGTTGATGACCTAGACGAAGTACAGATTAATGCATGGGTATGTGGAGACAAATTGTTACGAGCAGTTATTAATCCATTTACTCCATACAGAATACCATACAACGCTTTTCCATACGAAAGAAATCCTTATAACTTCTTTGGTATTGGTGTAGCTGAGAACATGGATGATTCTCAACAAATTATGAATGGTCACGCTAGAATGGCTATTGATAACTTAGCTTTAGCAGGCTCTCTTGTTTTTGACGTAGACGAATCTGCTTTAGTCGGTGGGCAGTCAATGGAAGTCTATCCGGGAAAAGTCTTTAGAAGACAAGCAGGAATGCCCGGACAATCAATATATGGCTTGAAGTTTCCTAACACTGCTCCAGAAAACATGATGATGTTTGACAAGTTTAGACAACTTGCAGACGAACAAACAGGCATACCGAGTTACTCTCACGGGCAAACAGGTGTTCAAAGTATGACAAGGACTGCTTCCGGCATGTCCATGTTGTTAGGGGCTTCTAGTTTAAACATAAAGACTGTAATAAAGAATCTTGATGATTTTTTATTAAAGCCTTTAGGAGAATCGTATTTTCAATGGAACATGCAATTTTTTGAAGGTGGTCTTGATGTTAAAGGTGATTTAGAAGTTAGAGCTACAGGAACAAATAGCTTGATGCAAAAAGAAGTACGAAGCCAAAGGCTGACTATGTTCTTACAGACTGCACAAAGTCCGGCTATTGCTCCTTTTGTTAAAATTTCTAAACTCGTAAGTGAATTAGCCTATAGCTTAGACTTAGACCCTGATGAAATACTCAATGACCCTGAAGAAGCAGCTATCATGGCACAAATAATAGGAATGCAAAATGCTAACCAAACAGCAGGCGAAGAAGCTAACCCCGGTGGTCCACAACCCGCAGGTATGGGAGGCTCTGAAGGAGCACCTCAATCACCTCAAGAACTTGGACCAACAGGCACTGGTGGTGGCAACATCGGAACAGGAAATGTTCCGGTTGCAGGGGAAACTACGTTCTCTGGTACACCTAGAGCAGTTGGAGGAACAGGTCAAGGAAGCCCTGAATAGAAGAGAAGATTAATATGGCTAAGAAAAAATTAACAGACTTAACAGGTGATGGTAAAATTACTCAGGCTGATGTTTTAAAAGGACGAGGTGTTTTCCAAGAAGGCGGTGACGTAAACAATCAAATGGAAATGATGCTCGGAGGAGTTGAAAAAGTTGAAGAGCCAATGTTACCTGACGAAGAGATGGAAGAAGATTACGTAGACTATGTTGTAGAAGAAACATTGTCTAACGAAGATAGAAATTATTTAATAGATGCTCTCGAAAAAGATGATAGACTCAGTGAGTTATTTGACCAAGTAGTCGAGAGTGCAACAGAATTTACTGGTTCTGGGACTGTAGAAGGTCCGGGAACTGGTAGGTCCGATTCGATACCGGCAAGGTTATCGGATGGTGAGTTTGTCTTTACTGCTAAAGCAACTGAAGAACTTGGAGCTGACAATTTAATGTCAATGATGAGAGAAGCAGAACGTGAAGCAGATGAAAGACAACAAGCTCAAGATGGTGGGCTAATAGAAGAAGAAGAAACTGTTACAATGTCGGTTGAAAAACCGCAACAACAGGATATAAGAGTTCAGAAAGAAACTGTTGGAGCTCGTGCAGGAATGCAAGAGCAATCGGAACTAGTTGATGATGAACTTAAAAAATCTATGCTTTCTACTAGACCATACGTAAGGAGCTAACAACCGATAGAGCTACCCTAGGCATAGGCACTTTATCACAATAATAACCGAAAGGCTACCTTTACAAGACAAGCCCTGCAAGTGCACACGCAGCTACCTTGTTAAACGAAGCCCTGAGTAGGAGAAAAGAAAATGACTGAACAAGTCGTACAAGAGGAAGAAGTTCAAGCTAATCCTTATAATAAAAACAAAGCTTGGCATAAAGGAGACGATAAACCTTTTGTTTCATCAGAAAGTTTATTTTACGCTGAAGCTACAGAGAAATCTGAAGTAGAAGATGTAGAAGAAGTCGAAGCAGTTTCAGAGGATAAACCTTATAAGAAACCCGACTATAAAAAACGCTATGATGATTTAAAAAAACATTATGATAGTAAACTTAATGAGTTCAAAAGTCGAGAACAAGAGTTATTGGATGAAGCTACTAAAAATAGAACTGAATACAAAGCTCCTAAAACTGAAGATGAGTTAGAACAATTTAAGAAAGAATATCCTGATGTGTATGAAGTCGTAGAGACTGTTGCCCATATGCAATCGGAGACTAAGGCAAAAGTTCTAGAAGAACGTCTTAGCAAACTCCAAGAACGTGAGCAAGATTTAATACGTCAAGATGCAGAAAAAAGGTTAGTTGAAAAACATCCTGATTTTGAAAATATCAGAAACAGCGATGAATTTCACGGGTGGGCACAAACGCAACCACAGTCTATCCAAGATTGGGTATACAGTAATAGCGATGATGCAGACCTAGCTTCTAGAGCCCTTGATTTATTTAAAAGGGATTTAGGATTGGATGTTTCTCAAGTAAGAGAGTCATCTTCTAAACCAATGACACAATCGGCTGCTGATATGGTTTCTACCAAAACAACAAGTGTAGAGCCTAAACAGGAAAAGATTTGGTCAGAAAAGGAGATTGCTGCACTAAGCATGGATGAATTTGATAGATATGAACAAGAAATCAGTTTAGCTATGCAAGAAGGCAGAATCGTAAAATAAACTATAACTATAACTTAAAGGAGAATGTATCATGGCTCAATTTTTTGAACCTTCAACGGATACCAACGCAAACTTTGCTAACTCCGTAAGTGGACAGACTAATAGTTTCTTTTTACCTTCGGTTTACTCTAAAAAGGTTTTAAACTTTTTTAGAAAAGCCTCGGTAGTTGAAGCTATTACGAACACCGACTATGCCGGTGAGATTTCCGCTTTCGGAGATTCTGTAAAGATTATTAAAGAGCCAGTAATTTCTGTATCAGCGTATACAAGAAATTCTGACACAACTGAAACTAGACTAACTGACCAAGAGCTTTCTTTGGTAGTTGACCAAGCAAATGCTTTCAAATTCATCGTAGATGATATTGAAACTAATATGTCTCACGTCAACTTCAAAGAGGTTGCTACTTCATCAGCCGCTTACTCATTGAAAGATGCGTATGATGCTGCTGTAATAGCTGAGATGTTTGCCGGAGTTTCTTCATCATCTCCAGACCACGTAATAGGTTCTGACAGTGCTACTGCTGACGCTACTATGGCTCACGCAACTAACTCTGTTGACCTATTAGGTTCTGACGGAACTGGTGTTGATGCTCTAGACCTTATGGCTAGAATGGCTAGATTACTAGACGACCAAAATATACCTGAAGAAGGTAGATGGTTTGTTGCACCTCCTTCGTTCTACGAAGAGTTGTCACAGTCTGGGTCTAAACTTCTATCTGTTGATTTCAACGCAGGTCAAGGCTCAATCAGAAATGGTTTAGTATCAACTGGAAAACTACGTGGATTCGACATGTACAAGTCCAATAACATTGCTGCTACAAGTAATGCTAGTGGTAAAGTACTTGCAGGACACATGAGTTCTACAGCTACTGCACAAACTATTCTTTCAACTGAAGTGTTGAGAGACCCAACATCGTTTGGTGACATAGTTCGTGGATTGCACGTATACGGAGCTAACGTACTTAGAGACGAAGCTTTAGTATCTGCTTTTTACGTAGTAGACTAATACAAAAATCGGAGGGGTCTTAACGGACCTCTCCACCTTTTATGGGAGATATAAAAAAATGTCAAAAACAAAATATGGAGTAACAAATCAATTAGCTCAACTAGCTAAAGTTCGTTCACCTCAACCTAGATATAATAAATATGGAGAAAAAATAGGTGCAACAGGTTTAAGTCATAGAGAACAAATGGGAGCTGCACAGGATATGACCTTTGCCAAGTTTGCAAAACAAATACAAAAAGAACGTACTGCCTCAAAAAAATCTAAACCTGTAATGGGTGAAAGAATGGCGATGAATAAAGGAGGACGTGTAAAATATAATAAAGGTGGAATGCCTAAAGCCAAACCTTGTTAATATGAAAGTTAAAGCACCTAAAGGATACCATTGGATGAAAGATGGTAAAGATTATAAATTAATGAAGCACACTGGTAAGTTTGTAAAACATAAAGGTGCAAGTCTTACTGCTAACTTTGCAATTCAAAAGCAACATAAAAAATAATGGCAACAACATTTCTTACACTAACTAACGATGTTCTGCGAGAACTTAATGAAATTGAATTAACTTCATCTACGTTTGCTACTGCAACAGGAATTCAAAACTTTGTTAAAAACTCTATTAACAAATCTTTAAACGACATTGCAAATGAAGAACCACAACTTCCTTTCTTTGCAGTTGCAGCTAGTGGAGGAACAGACCCTTTCTATGGTAATGTTACTGTAGCAAGTGTTGCAGGTACTAGATGGTACTTGTTAAAGTCTGGTAGTTCTAATATAACTACAGACTATTCATCCGTTGATTGGGATGATTTTTATATTACAACAATAAATGTAAGTGGAGAAACAGCTCCTTATGTTTCTAAAGGCTTAGAATTTATTACATTAGAAGATTGGACACGATACTTTAGAGATTCAGAAAATTCAGATGACGCTGATTCTCAAAACTATGGAGAACCGAAATATGTTATTCGTAGCCCGGACCATCGTAAGTTTGGATTAAGTCCTTTACCTGATAAAGTTTATAACGTGCATTTTTATGCATATAATGCACCAACAGCTTTGTCAGCTTATAGTGACGAAATAGTATTTCCAGACCAGTATGCTAATGTAATAACTGCTAGAGCTCGTTACTATGTGTGGCAGTTTAAAGAAAGCCCACAACAAGCAGCTTTTGCTTTAGATGATTATAAAAAAGGATTACGACATATGAAATCGAATCTTATAAATCCTTCACCAAATTATATTACAGACGATAGGAGATACTTTTAGTGGCACAGTCGCAACCTTATACAGTTGCATGTGATGGTGGTTTAGTTAAGTCTGCTAACTCAATAGACTTATTAAGAACTCCCGGTGTAGCAAGAGAATTAAGAAACTTCGAAGTATCTACAGAGGGTGGATACAGACGTATTAATGGTTTTGTTAAATACGGTGGTGGAAGTGCAGTACAGCCTACAGGAGGTACAGCAACGATACTTGGTGTGTTTCCATATGCTGATGGAGTTATTGTAGCAGCCGGTACAAATATTTATTTTAGTAACACTGGTACAAGTTGGTTACAGATTAATAGAAGTTCTGTAGCAGGTAGTGGAGATGACCATACAGCCTTTACAGGACGTAGTGTACTTGCAAGAACTGGACAAGGGCAATGTCAGTTTGCTTTGTTTGAAGGAGCTACATTTGATTATGGTCAAGTTATTATATCAGATGGAGCTAATAAACCTTACATATTTAGAATGGAAGGTACAGGTGCTTTAAATACTAGAACATTTTTTTCAGAAGAGATAACTGTTACAGGAACAAAGCACGTAAAATATATTACAACGCACGATAAACATTTAATTGCTGCAGGAGTTGAAGATAACTTAAATACAGTATTTTATAGTTCTACATTAGACCCAACCAGTTTTAGCGGTACAGGTTCAGGGTCAATAGTTTTAGAAGACCAAATAGAAGGCATTAAAGGTTTCCGTAATGAATTATTTATATTTTGTACAAATAGTATATTTAAACTTATAAATATAAATGATGCTAGTAATGTTGCTATTGTTCCAGTTACAAAGAACGTAGGTTGTTCAAGCGGATATAGTATTCAGGAGATTGGTGGTGACTTAATCTTTTTAGCTCCTGATGGTTTAAGGACTGTAGCCGGTACAGCAAGAATTGGTGACGTTGAGTTAGGCACGGTTAGTAAAGAAATCCAACCTTTAGTAACGGACTTGACAGAAAGCATAAATACCTATATAATAACTAGTTTAGTATTAAGAGAAAAATCTCAATACAGATTATTTTATACTGATACTTCAAAACTTAATAGTGAACAAAGAGGCATTATAGGAACTCTTCGACCAAATGGATTTCAATGGTCAGAAACAAGAGGAATTGAAGTTACTGAAATAGGTTCAGGCTTTGACCAAAACGGAATAGAAAATTATTATCATGGTGATACAGATGGATTTATTTATGTCCATGATTCAGGAAACGACTTCAATGGCTCTAAAATTTTAGCACGTTATGCAACTCCAGATTATGACTATGGAGATTTAGGAACATTAAAAACTTTACATTACTTAAAAGTTTCTACAAGTGCAGAAGGTGTTGTAGAACCAGATGTTCAAGTTAGATTTGATTATGGCAGTACTGATATACCACAACCACCAAACCCTTTTGATTTAGGAGTCATAGACCCACCATCTTTATTTGGAGATGCGTTATTTGGAACTAACGTATTTGGTGGAGCAGAAAACCCTTTAATAAGAGTTGCACTACAAGGTAGTGGACATAGTAACAGTTTTACAGTAATCAGTGATGATACAAAAGCACCATATACCATTAATGGGCTTTATATAAATTACGTACCTTCAGGCAGGAGATAATAAATGGCACAAACTTATACCCGACAAAGTTCACTCGCAGATGGAGATACTATAACTGCTGCGTTATTCAATAACGAGTACAATCAATTAGTTAATGCATTTGCTTACAGTTCAAGTAGTGCTAGTTCTACAGGTCATAGACATGATGGTACAGCAGGGCAAGGTGGTAACATCCACACTATCGGTGACTTAGATTTTTTAAACAAGATTGTCGTAGACGATTCAAACAATAGATGGGGATTTTACGTAGAAGTTTCTTCTTCTGCAGTAGAACAAATAAGACTGCAAGACGGAGCTTTATTACCCGTAACAGATAGTGATGTAGATTTAGGAACATCTTCACTATACTTCAAAGATGCATACATAGATTCAATAACCACGACAGGCAATGTAGCTGTAGGTGGTAACTTAACAGTAACAGGAACAACTACCTTTAATGGTGGTACACTTACTCTTGGTGATGCTGCTTCAGACAACGTAGTCTTTGGAGCTGACGTAGATTCACACATTATTCCTGATGATGATGATACTTATGACTTAGGAAGTTCTTCACAACAATGGAGAAACTTATACATCGATGGAACAGCCAACATCGATAG
>Ga0181407_1000441_pt1 | contig 14206 bp, 30 predicted proteins | sample 30SPOviralmetaG_FD_130136 | JGI IMG/M metagenome (GOLD analysis project Ga0181407, IMG submission 130136) | Marine viral communities from the oligotrophic San Pedro Time Series (SPOT) site, San Pedro Channel, CA, USA - 30 SPOT_SRF_2012-01-26 | ecosystem: Environmental > Aquatic > Marine > Strait...
GGTTACAGAGCTGATCATGCTTATACAATGATTGAAGGATTAAATATATCTCCACCAATAGGTAGTAAAGCAAGAAAAGTATATAGCGCAACACAAACATATAAGTTTAATAGAGATGCTATAAAAGAAATGGGATTTGATATTGACAACCCAGCTTATGAAGCTGTAGGTAATATTGTATCAGGTACTACTAATGTTCCCCTTGATAGAGTTATAGCAAACCTTAATAACGTTAGAGCTGCTATGGATAAAAATAACGCGGCGTGGCAAAGAATATCTGTACTTTTAGGTTGGAACGCTTGGGATGTGGGTATACCAGATAGAGAGGTAGAAAAAGTAAAACAGGAAATAAAAAAGAGAAAAGCAGAGGAAAGAAAGCGTAAAAAAAGTAAAAAGTAAGTAATAATAAAATATGGCACTAAACAAAAGTCAAACAGCTAAAGAAATACTAAGAATACTAGAATATCAAGTGGAACAGATATTTACTGAAGTTGAAAAGATAAAAGAAGATAATAGGTTAGCTCACGACGATGTGAAAGACGATTTACGCTTCATTAAAAATAATCTCTTTGATCCAAAAGAAGGTATATGGACTGAAGTAAAAGAAAATTCAAATTTTAGAAAAGAAACTGTAAAATGGAGAAACGCTCTAGGTTTCGGTATATTTAGTTTAATAGGAAAACAAGTGTATGACTTTTTTAAATCACTATCATAATGAAACAAATAGAAGAATTAGGCGATAAAACAATAGGTATAGATATAGATGGCGATAAAAAGCCAGACTTTAAGATCGACGTGAAGAGTATTGCGATCGTTATAGGGTTTATTATATCCGGTACTATGGGTTATAATAACCTTAAACAAGAAATAGAACTAGCTAAAGAACTACCTGCTTATGAAGTAAAAGAAACCTCTGACGGTTTACTATTGAAACAAAAAGTTATGTATTTAGAAAAGGAAATAGAGAAACTTGAAGAAAAGGTTAACGACCTAGAAAACAAAGTATATAAAAGATAATTAACATAAAACTATGGCAAAAATTAACGAAGATACAGAGGTAAAGTTGGACCTTAAAACAATTGGTTTATTAGTTGGTGGTGTAATATCACTTGCTAGTATGTGGTTTACATTACAAGGAGAAATACAAGATTTAAACAACAGAATTGAAAACTTTGGAAGTGAAGATTTTGTACAGAAAATGGAGTTTCAGTTGAAAGATGAGCTTGTTAGATCAACTATCATACAAATAGAAAAGTCAACTGAAGTATTAAAAGAAGATATATTAGACAATAAACAGTCTATAAAAGAATTAGAGGATAAAGTTTATAAAAGATGAAAAATTTAATAACAATATTATTTATATTATTTGGTTTTTTAGCCCACGGTCAAGAAAAAGTTAAGGTAATTCATTTTAATTACAAGTGGAATGACAGAAATAATTACAATATTAGAGGGCTTAAAAACGCAACACTTCAATATGCGTGGTTAGAAGAGCAACCTGAGAGTGTTAAGAAAAGCATAACAGCAGTTCCTGTTATTGTGGTTATAGGAAAAGATGGTAAAGTAAAAGGGCAATTTGCAGCTGACATATCATTTGAAATTAAAGCTACAAGGGAAGAAATACAGGAATTTATAAATAAAGTTTCAGAAGATAATTAAACAATTATAAGATGATAAGTAAACATATTAGTATGCGCGAAGGTGTGTATAGCATAACTGCTACACGACTTGGCTTAGAAAACAAACCTACTGAAGAACATCTTAATAACATGAAGTTATTAGCTGTTAAGGTTTTTGAACCTTTAAGGGAGTGGGCAGGTGGTCCTATAAGAATTAACTCATTTTATCGTGGACCAGAATTAAACAAAGCAATTGGTGGTAGTAGCAAATCACAACATTGTCACGGGCAAGCTATGGATATCGATGATGTGTATGGACACAAGACAAACGCTGAGATGTTTAATTATATAAGAAGTAACATAGAGTTTGATCAAATGATATGGGAGTTTGGGGATCATAAGAATCCTGACTGGGTACATATAAGCTACGTAAACCCAGGAGAAAATAGAAATAGATGTCTAGTGGCTTATAAAGAAGATGGAAGAACTAAATACAGCTTATACGGAGCATAACACAATACCAATAATTGTTTTTGGCGTTTTAGCCTACGTAACTAAAATACTAGTAAAAGATATACATGATAAAGACGACACGAAATATAAAGAGTAAATGGAATAACATGCAGCCTGATAGTCAGCTTGTGTGTATTTTAGGTGGTTTATATATAATAGCATTTATTGGCATTTTAACATTAGGATTATACGTGAAAATTTGGAATTAATGACAGAAAAACAAAGAAACTTAGGTAGATTAATAACAATAGGAACACTTGTGGGTATCTTATTAGCAGGTGTGTTATCAGGCTGTTCAACATTATTATACCCTTCAAATCAAGTAATGGTCACGCATGTACTAGCATTAACAGAAATGGGTGATACAGTGAAGATAAGAATAGATCAAATAAGACCGCAGCAAGTGTATAATGTTGTTGGTTATGATTTTGTTAGATGGCAAGATGGTAGGTATTACAACCCATATAATGACTATAGATATGATTACAGATATCATGATAGTAGATGGAGATACCATGGTAAAGTAAATGGCACGTATGGTCATATAATACCAAACCCAAACAATAACAATAACGCACCTATAACAGTAGGTAGTGCTGGTGGATCACAAAACTATGGTGGTAACACAACAGGTGGAGGTGGTAATCCAGTTGCTGTAAATCCAGTAACATCAACAGGTGGTGGTAAAAAAAATAATTAAATGGCAATAAGAAAAACTACAAAGGGAAAGGGACGTAACTTTAGATCAACTAAAGAAGGAGCTGGTATGACTAAAAAAGGAGTAGCAGCATATAAACGTAAAAACCCTGGTAGTAAATTAAAAACAGCTGTAACTGGTAAAGTTAAAAAAGGTAGTAAAGCCGCTAAACGTAGAAAATCGTTTTGTGCTAGATCAAAAGGCTGGAAAAGTGAAAGAGGTCTTGCAGCTAGACGTAGATGGAAATGTTAATAATATGAAATCAAGAGGATTAGGAGACAGTATACATAAATTCACAAAGGCAACAGGTATAAAGTCAGTTGTTGATAGAGTATCAAAGGGTTTAAATATACCATGCGGTTGTGAAGGAAGAAGAGATGCTTTAAATAAATTAATGCCATATGATAATAAATTTAAACTAAAAAACAAATGAAAAGTAAATTTAAAAAATTAACACCAAAACAACAGAAAATAGCAAGGATGGCACCACCGTTTAATAAAATAACAGGAGCTGATTTTGCAAGAATGAAGAAAAATGGCAAAAGGTAAAAAAGACGCTTGTTATCACAAGGTAAAATCAAGATATAAAGTATGGCCTAGTGCTTATGCTAGTGGCGCTTTAACTAAGTGTCGTAAGGTAGGTGCGGCAAATTGGGGTAATAAATCAAAAAAGAAATAATGGATAATAAAAAATTTAAACCACATAAAATGTATTGTAAAGATGGATCCGTCCATAATGCTAGAAAAGTAGAAGATCACTTAAGATTAAAGAAAAGGGGCTGTGGTCATAAACCTGTAAAGAAAAAATAATGTGGGCGTTGTTTAAAGATAAAAACGAGATTAATGAAAAAAACCTTGTTGGTTTTATATCATTTATAGTTATGGTGTGTTTTGCTATAGCTGATCTTGTAACTAGTTTAGTTGCAGATAAAGATCTTATTATTAACGAAGTAGTTTATAACTCATTTGTGTGGGTTACACTAGGTTGCTTTGGTATTAGTTCATTTGAGAAAATTAAAAAATAAATATTATGGGTTATAAAAGTGCAGCTCAACGTAAAGCAGTTTGGGCAAGTAAAAAAGATGGTGGTAAAGGAAATCCTAACCGTAAAAAGAAAACAAAAACTAGAAGAAAAAAGAAAAAATAATGAAAAAGAAAAAAGGTAGATGTTGGCCGGGTTACGCACCTGTAAAAGGCAAGAAACCTTTTTCACCAGGTAGTTGTAAAAAAATTAAAAGAAAAAAATAATGGCAGTAAAAGGAGGTGGAACTAGCAAAGTGTGTTTACCATACAACAAATATAAGAGTATGAGTAAAGCTGAAAGGCAAAAAGTAATTAATGCTAAAAGATCAGCAGCTAGTAAAGGTAAGTACAGAAGGTCTAGTAAGTCAAATGTAAAAGGTGCTAGAAAAAAGGGAGCAACATTAAGAGACTGGTTCAAAAAAGAAAAGTGGGTTAATATATCCACTGGTAAACTCTGCGGGGCTAAATAAAAAAAGGGGCATAAGCCCCTATTTTTTTTATCCATCACAACTTAAACAGTCTTCATTCATAGCGGCCGCTGCAATATCTCCACGCAGCACTGATTCTGTCCGCATATAATACAACGTTTTTATACCACCTTTCCAAGCTTCTAAATGAACTTTATTAAGAAACTTAGGATCAACTTCAGAAGGAAAAGCTAGATTTAAACTAACTGATTGATCAACGTATTGTTGTCTTATACCGGCTTGTTTTACTAAATCTAACTGATTAACTTCCTTAAAGGTTTTAAATACCTCTTTAGCTGGAACACTGTCTTGTGGACCAAGCATTATCTTATCTAGTTCTTTAATATCTTGAATAGAACCACCATCTTCTAAAATCTTATTCCATATCTTATCTGTATCGAGTTTATGCTCTTTTAATAAAGCTACTAATGTAGGATTTTTTCTTATAAAAGTACCTTTTGCGCTTTGTTCCGTAAATACATTAGCGGCCCAAGGCTCAATTCCAGGGCTGATATTGCCAGCAAGCTTACTGTTAGAAACAGTAGGAGCAATAGCCCTAAGATGAGTATTCCTAAACCCAGTACCAACACACCAAAGCGGCTCGCCAAACTCTTCAGCCAATGCCATGCTTGCTCTTTCGCTTTCAATTTTGATCTGACTAAATATTCTTCTTGTTTCATATTGTGCTAATAATCCTTCGAAAGGTAAACCTTTCTGTTGTAAATATGTATGCCAGCCTAAAACTCCTAATCCCAAAGCTCTGCCTTTTTCAGCAGACCTTACAGCATTAGAAAAACCTTGCATACCCTTTGACTTCTGTATAAATTCTTCTAAAACACCGTCTAAAAATAATATGCTATCATAAATAACATTGCTGTTTTTCCACTCTTCATATTTAGCTAAATTTAAGCTAGATAAACAACAAACAAAACTATGATTTTCGTCCGTGTGTAATACTATTTCTGAACATATATTTGTCATATAAACTTTTAAAGCATTATCCTTATACATAACTGGGTTTTGTTTATTAACATTACCCTTAAACATTATATAAGGTTCTCCTGTTGCTTTACGTTTCTGTAATAACTTAGACCATTTTCGTCTAGCTACTTTATCACCGTCTCTAAGCTTGCGCATAAACTTATCACCGATAATAGCACATTGATGTAAATTTAATGACTGCCTGTTAACATCACCCTTAGGTTCTCTTATTTCTAACCAGTCTTCAAAATCATCATGTTCCACATTAAGATTAACTGACGCAGCACCTCTACGTACAGCACCTTGGTTTGTAGCAAGTATAGTTGAATCATAAATCTTACAAAACGGCACAACACCATCTGATGTTCCATTTTGCGCTATTGTTGATCCAGCAGGTCTTACTTGATTTAAACCTATACCAACACCACCGCCGTGTTTAGCTAACAACATCATCTCTAAGTTTTTCTTACCTATATCATAAATGCTATCAGCAACATCAATACCAAAACAACTTATTGGTAAACCACGATCTGTTCCTGTGTTAGATAATACTGGAGAGGCTAGACAAAGCCAGCCTTTCCATATATAATCAAAGAACTTGTCAGCCATATCAGGCTTGTTAATTCTTCTAGCAACCGCAGCTGCCACTCGTTTGTACGCATCTCTTGGCGTCTCATCAGGTAATAAATAACCACCTGTGATAGTTTTTTTGTAAACGTCAGCTTCTGCCCACTCTGGGTAGTCCTGACCTTTTATCCATCTGTTACTCCACATATATTTTATTTACCAGATATTTTCGAAATCTTCTCCCTCATTTGCTTTGCTATAGTCGGTCGGCCGAATAGCAAAAAAATCGGTATGAGTATGACCCCCAGTAAGATGATAGAACCAATCGAGGTTCTTAGCTTTTTCTTCGTCATATTTGAAGACTCCGGTATATCCGAGTTCCACCAGTTTTTCATTTGCTCTTTTTCTAATAAATTGTTTAAGATCATCTGCCTTTAAGTTTTCAAGGTCTCCCATCTCAAACATCTTGTCTATATATTTCTCTTCTAACTCAATCATAATCTCTGCAGCTTCAATTATATGCGGTTTGCATGTTTTTCTTAGCGTTTCTTTTTCTTCGCACATATGATTAAATAATCTGCAACCCATCTTGCTATGTAGTGATTCATCACGTACTGACCATTTCATTTGTTGGCCAACACCTTTTAATAAGTTTCTCATTTGGAAACTATATAATACTGCAAAAGCAGAATATAATGAAACACCCTCAGCAAATGCGCTAAATACTGCTAATGATTTAGCGATACCAACAGTGTCAGTACCATCATAACTAACTAAGTTATCAAATCTATCAGCTGTAGCTGGTTCATGTAAAAACGCTTCAAAGTCTTCAAGACCTAACGTTTCATTTAAGTAGCTATATGCTACTGCATGAATTGTTTCTTGTGAACCAAACATCATTGCCATTTGTTGTATCTCGTGTTTAGGAAACCATCCTACAACTTTTTGTGTCCAGTAATCACTTACTGCACATTCAGTCTGAGCAAAGCCTAGTAGTATATTACCCACTAAGTTTTTTTCTGACTTTGTTAATTTTTCATTCCAGTCTTTCACATCACCCGACATTGGTATTTCTGTGTGTAACCAGAAAGCTTGAGCTTGTTTTAACCAACCCTCAGTATAATACTCAGGGTACTCAAAAGGTTTGTATGCTATTCTATTGTCAAATAATCCCATATCTATTCGTAGTATAAAGATAAACAAATGTCAAATAAAAATATATATAACACGTGATCTATTTTGTTTTCCTGTTGGTCTATATATTGCCTATAACCAACTAAAAATCCAGTGAATAAACCAAAACTTAATTCCCAGCTTGCTAATCTCATCTTCCTTGTCCTTTATATTTTGCGCCAGCATAATACTTACCTAGCTTATTATTAGTATTTCGTGACTTTGAGTGAATTCCTGGTCTTTTCTTTTTAGGTTTAAACCTGTATGCTTGTAAGTTTAATGTTCTAGCCATTTTGTATTAATTTTATAACATCATCACATTCACTTTGTCTTTGAGGTTTATATAGTTTATAATTTCTTAAATATCTAGCAACATGCTTTTTAAACATCTTCCAGCGTAAAGGAAACGTATCATTTGGTCTACCCTTACATTCAATTATAAAATCTTTACCTTCAAAGTCTGGTGTATATTTAATACCAAGCACTTTTTTATTGCCTCTATTAACCATATCACCTTTACCGTTTGCTTGTCTTTCATAGGATTCATTTGTAAAATCAAACCCTTCAAATATTTCAAACGTTCTTTTTTCATAGTCAGCTTTTATTTTAGCTTTTTTTAAAGCCTTATACATATAAGCTTCTAATCCACTAGCAAACTTAATCCCGTCGATAGTAGTTTTTTTACTAACAACAGGACCTCGTTTTCTTCTTTTAAATTTCCTTCTCATTATGCCCAGCTTCCAGGTTGTCTATGTTTTTTAGATACAGAAGGAATACCTGTGTATATTAGTTTTTCTTTCAAGCATTTCTTAGCAGCCTGTATGTATAGCAACGCATCCATTATTTCTTCCTGAGTATCATCTAAAAAATCATTAAGATCTTTCATACCCTCTTTTACCTCTTGATCCATTGTTTGCCCATACTTTTCTTGGCCAACTAAACTTCTTTCATCCATCTTCTTGATGACGTCAAGAACTATTTTATCTTTAGTTTTCACCTTCATCTGTATCCATTAATAATGTTATTTCAGCATTAGATAAACCATCTGTCTTTACAAATGTACCGTTTATCATTTTGCCTTTTCTATCAGAAATTTCGCTGTAAGCAGATTCAATGCAAGTCTCAATATCAACACCACTTAAATGTGCTAAGTTAGTTAATACAACAACTGAGTCACCAATGGCATCAACTATTTCAGCTTCATCATTTTCTAAAACAGCTTTAGCTAATTCACCGACTTCTTCTTGTAGTTTAATTAATTGAGTTTTGATATCACCACTTTCATATATACCTCTTTCTTCAGCCCAGTCTCTTATATCATCAAATACGTCAAGTGTGTCTGAACTATATGAAGTAGAATTACCTTCTGATCCAGATGTGTAGTTAGAGAAAGCTTTATTATATATATAGCTTCTCTTAGGATTATACATGGATGTTTTTACATTCTTCATTATCCATGATATAGTATCTTTATCTATTGTAAATCTACCATGATCTGTTTCCCACTCCATACCGATAACATCAAATAATCTACCTTTGAGTTTATCAACAGGAACTGGAAACGTTGTAGTTTGTTCTGTTACGTTTATTTTCATTTTGGTTTTTGGTTTTAAATTTTTATATAAAGTGCGATCAACTTTGTAGCCAAACGCTTTTTGTAATTGTATCTCTCTAACAGACACAACGTCTATATCGTCATGCTCTTCAAGTATTTCATATTCACCTGGAGCATAACCTTGTTGAACAGTGACCCGGTTAATAAGATCACAGGTTACCCCTATCTTTTTACCAGGTATGTGATAAATAAAGTATTTCATAATTTATCGTTATATATATGCATGTTATGTGCGTGATGGTAATACCACCCGATCTCTTTATTCACATCCTCTGAGACTTTCTTTTGCAACATACTAAAACAGTATTGATCGTTACAAAAGCCGTACCAGAGATCATTAGATCGCATATACACAGACATACAAAGTCTATCATTTATTATTGTAAATTGAACAGCATAAGTACATGGAGTATCGTTTTCATATTCAATGTTTTCTTTGCCATCATAAATACTTATTGCAGCATGTCTAGTATCGTTTTCATGTTTTAATTTATCGATAATATATTCATACTGATCATTACGAAGCCATTGCCAACCGTAGTTAGAATTTACTCTACCACGATGATCTGCCATACGTTCCCATATAGGAGGTATCTTGCCATATATTTTACCAAGCTTCTTTATATTACGATCGCCTGACAGATACCATTGCCATTCAGCTTCTGCATATTCTAGTTTCCAGTCGCGCTCTGGGTTTGTTATTATATTGTCTAAAGGATTTTGTAAATAAAAACCAACATTAAACAATGCTTTGGTGTTTGCAAAATCTGCACCACCTTGTGTTATATCAGCTCTTAAACAGTTAAAAGCATGATTTGCGTTATAGTATGTTTCCATTATTCCCAGGGTAACTCTTCTTTTTGTTGTTCATCAACCTCTTCAGGTATATAACAACCTGATTTTGGTTCCCAATTAAAAAATGCTTCAGCTCCGTTTTCACCTAAGTTTTGAAATTTAACTTTTAATACTTTTACTTTAGTATTTTTCTGTTCATAATTTCTATGTACTAATAAGCCGTGATAACTTGCATCATACCATTCACCACCACCTTTGATGTTATACATCGTAGGTTCTTCCATTTTACCATCTTGTCCTTTATACATCTTAGTTGGATGTGCTACAATAAATGCTAACACATCGTATTTTTTACAAAACTGCTCAATCTTAGATAAGTAATCCATTGTATAACGGTTAACATCATCTGAGGCTGCATTAACATCTCTGACTTTATTATATGGATCTATAACAAGGCATTTAATACCTTTACGTTTAACTAACTCGGCGCCTTTTGCAAGCACTGAATCTAAACTATACTTATCCATATCTATAAAAAAGAAATTGTCATTAACGTGATCTGCCACTTTATTCCATGTATCACCACCTATATCGCTTGGTAATGGCATACCTTGCCAAACCTTACGCATAAGTTTATGTGCATGTAAATATGTAGGTGCATTTTCAGGAGACGCAAACGCAGTCTTCCAACCATAATTTTGATTATACCCTACAACCATCTGATGAACAAAATCTGATTTACCAGATGACGGTATACCAGTTACAGTTATAAACTGCCCAGTATACGTACTGAATATTTTATCAAAGTTTTTTAAACCTATTTGGAAACCAGGTTTAAAACCGTTTTTAACAAAGTCCTTTAAGTCTTCTTCAACATCTTTTAATGTAGATACATTTTCAAGGGGTACAGGTTTTGCAATTGCTATAATGTTTCTAAGATCTTCAATACCGTATTTAATTAAATAATCATTGGCATCTTTACAGTCTTTAAAATCTACTAAATAACAATTTTCAGCACCGAGCCTACGAATAAACTCTTGCTGTAAAGCAGTACCTGCTTCATCTTGATCAACAGCTAATATTATTTTTTCTTTGTTCTCAAAATAATCTATACAATTATCGAGATAATCTAAGTTGTTTTGATTAAGTGTTGCACCGTTAGGTACAGACACTACGTTGTTAATACCAGCTTCTACAAATGCTAAGACATCCATTTCACCTTCTACAATTATACAACTGTCATGACCTATAATACTATTAATATTATAAAAGATCTTTTCAGCTCCTTTGTATAACTTGAAGTTTTTTCTACCATCTCTATATTTAATATTAATGAGTTCATTACCCATAAAATAATTAAACCTGATAGTATTCTCTTCCTTGCCTGTTTGCGGCATCCACTCTTTACATTCAGTTACGTTAACGTAATCTAAAGTTTGTTGAGATATACCGCGATCTGCAAACCATTTTAAAACCTTATCACTAAGTTCAGTGTTGTACTGAATAACCTCTGGTGATGTACCTGGTTTTGTATATTCTTTATCTGCATTACCTTTTCTTTTATAGGTATGCATTTGAAATGATGTATTGCAGTTGTGACAAGTACCGAGACCCCGTTCCCAATCATATGAAGCGCATTGCTTCTTTTGATTCTTAGGTTTTCTATCAGAAGAACACAGGGGACAAATCCCCTGCGTGTTACCTTCTTTAAGACCGTATTGATTGAACTCGTCAATCAAAAATCCATTGATCTCTGTGTTTTCTACTTGCATGTTAAAACGGTACGTCCTCGTTTACTCCTTGAGTTGGTTGAACATTCTGAGGTTGCCCTTGAGTTTTCTCATAAGGTATAGCCTCAGGAAATTGACCGTTAGTCCAAACAACCTTAACGTTACCTAAGTAAGTTTTTGGGGATTTAGCCTCACGCTCTTCCTTTGATTGATCAACAATTACTGGCCCTTGATTACCAAACTGATCTGGTTCATCATTGACTGTAATTGCTATAGGAAGATACTTGCCTTTCTTACCTACGATAATTTTATCCTTAGGTATCATTGAAAGGTTAATACTTGTTTTGATTATTCCTGCCATATTAGTATGTCGATAATTGGTTAAACATTCTAGACATCTGGTTTTTATTTGCACCAGTTAGTCTTCTTAAATTATCCACGGCTTTCACGTGGCTTTGATTTGTGTAAAAATTATTTACACTTGTTGTAACTCCTGTTACGTCGCATGTTCTTTTTCTAGTTCTTGCCATAAAATTAAATTAAAGTTTTTCGTTAATAAAATATTGACTAGGATCAAAGTCCTTGTCTTTAAAAAATAGATTATACACATCAGATGCTTTTTTTACTTTTCTTGCACCAGACATTAAAAATTCATCTGAGCACTCAAAAAGTCCTATCTGACTTGTGTTTTTATCTATCACTATAAATATAAAGTCATAACCAAATAGTTCTTTATATATGTACGCTTGAGAGTCGTAATTATATCTAAATGCAGATGTTCGAAATTTATTTACATCTGCTGTAGTTTTTAGATCAATTACTAATTCCTCTTCATGATTCACAATATCAGCTTTTCCTTTCCACTTGTTACCAAACAACTCTGTTATTTGAGGTACCTCGTAGTCACAATGCTTTTTGTTCATCAAGTCCGCACACATTCTTGTATTAAGAACCTTGTCGGTTAATCTATTTATATTATCTACCTCACTTTGCAATAAACGTGGCTTGCCTTCAGATTCATCTTTATAGACTTTTGTATTTCTAGTTGCGGCAGCAATGATTTTAAAGTCTTTTAATTTTTCTGGTTCAAGCAACGCGGTATGGAAGTAACTTCCAATTAATATTGCAGGTGAAGATTTTACCTCGCTTCCTAATGCTAACGGATTACTTAATAATGTTCCGATATCACTATTGCTAAGGAACTGTTTTCCGAAGACCCCATAGTAATGCTTATCATCACTTAACTTATTAAGTATATTTTTATTTTCCATTATAGGCTAGCAAGTTGTTCCTCTACTTCTTTATTCATAGAGTATTTTCTTTTTATTGAGTCTACTTTACCTCCTGATTTCACATATTCAATAGCTTTATTGTAGGCATTGCTGTCTTTTTTAAGCCATTGTTTTGTAGATACCGCTGCTTGACCATGGTCATTAGTTGCATCGCTATCTTGCGTGTCATCAATAAGAAATAAATTACCTAGGGCATACTTTTTACCGTATGAAGAAGCAGCGCCAAATCTTTGAGGCATTTGCATGCCCTTTTGGTCTACATCTACTCCTACTATAGCAGTTGCATTGATGGCTTCTAATCCATCGCTGATTGTTGCTGTAGTTTGAATTACAAAATTGTCATTAATTAATTGCTCATTAACTGTGACTGTAACTCCATGCTCTAATAAATAAGGTTTAATTGACTCAAGAATATCTTCGGCACTTCTAAAATAGTATTTGCCAAAGCTGTTAAATCTAGATTTTTTAGATTTAAACTTAGTCTGTATGTTTGCTAATTTTTCGTTAAGTTTCATAAAATAAAATTAAATTGCTTATATATATAATTACATAAAAGTGTACACTATTTACATTAGTGACACTATTCAACTGGCAGATAATCAATCACTTGCGAGTGATCTACATTATCAATCAGTCTTTTAACAGCTTGTTTTTTAAGCTGCGAAACCCTGACATATGAGCTGCTACCTTTTATGCTTAAAATACTTGCTATTTCTTTAGCAGAGTGTTTCTTGCAATCAAGTCCATAACTTAATCTTAGCACTTCATATTCCTTTCTATTTAAATGCTTTAAAAGTAATGTTCTTAAATAAACACTTAATAGCTCAGGGTTGTATTTTGATGTCGTGTCTGGTATTTGAAAAATCATGTCGCTATCATCTCTAGGTTTTTCATCTATACTTAAAAATATAGAATTAAAAAACATTGATACCATATGTTTATCTCTACCAAAATCTTTTCTTATCTCATTTAACTTATGTTCAGGTATACGAAGGCTGCCTCGATTAGTATCAACGCCTCTACGTATAGCTCCATTAATTCTTTTTGATAAAAAAGATTTTATGGTTTTATTTTTATCCTCTGATTCATTAAGTTTATCTTGCTTAATTTTATCAACAGCATAAATCAATCCCATGTTACCATATTGTATTAAATCTGGAAACTGTAAAACTCCTGAAGCTACTTGAGCTGTTGAGAATTTTCTAGCTAAATTTATTACAAGTGGTAAAAATTTAATAATTAACTGATCACGAGTTAAATTCTCGTAATCATCTCTTTCGTATAATTTAGATCCTAATGTTACTTTCAGATCTTTTTCATACCGCATATAATTTTCTACATCATACTTTCTCATGTAGTCCTTTGTTTAATTGTTGTTTTTCATTTTTTAATTCGTTACACATGTTCCTGTGAATAGTTCTGATAGAACATCTATATATCATTGCTAATTTACCTATTGTTATTAATTCATCATTATGATTTATTTCTAACATTGCTTGGTATATTAAATCTTTATTTACTTTTTTTGTTCTACCAATTAAACTACCTACAATTCTAAGTTTTTCAGGTATTGATAAGCCGCATCCATCTTTAAAAATTACTTTACGTAATTTATTTTTTGGTGCGTTTGTTATATCAAGTTGAATAACTTCATTAATCACCCTATCTAATAAATAAGGTGGTATATTAAAAGTTACAAAGTTATTATGTTTATCACAAATAAACAACGCTAAC
>Ga0181407_1000442_pt1 | contig 14192 bp, 9 predicted proteins | sample 30SPOviralmetaG_FD_130136 | JGI IMG/M metagenome (GOLD analysis project Ga0181407, IMG submission 130136) | Marine viral communities from the oligotrophic San Pedro Time Series (SPOT) site, San Pedro Channel, CA, USA - 30 SPOT_SRF_2012-01-26 | ecosystem: Environmental > Aquatic > Marine > Strait...
GTCTGGTTAGCTAAACAGTGGAATTTGGTTGCTGTTAATATAAATGTAATTGTAGGTTATTTAATTTACTTATACAGTGGCTAAAAATATTATAAAATGTAGTCAGTGTGATGCTACTTTCCCAGGTGGTTATGAATACAGAATGCACTGGGAAAAAATGCATTTACAAGATGCTTTAAAACAAGTTAAAAAAAATAATAATGTGGAACAACGAGTGGAAAAAGGGTATAGACTACCCTAATTGGGGTGATACTGACGTATATAGAAAAACTATAGTTGGTGGATATTTGTTAATGGGTGAATCACCTAAAGATGCTTACTTGAGAGTTTCAAATGCTATAGCTAGACGTTTGTATAAACCAGAACTAGCAGAACAGTTTTTTGAATACATATGGAAAGGTTGGTTATGTTTAGCATCACCCGTGTTATCTAATACAGGTACAGATAGAGGTTTACCGATCTCTTGTTTTGGTATTGATGTTGCTGATAGCATAAATGATATAGGTAATAAGAATTTAGAGATGATGCTACTTGCTAAACACGGCGGCGGAGTAGGTATAGGCATCAATATGATACGCCCTGCCGGAGCTAAAATTACAGGTAATGGAACATCAGATGGAGTTGTCCCTTTTTGCAAAATCTATGACTCAACTATACTCGCAACCAATCAAGGATCAGTACGTAGAGGAGCTGCATCCGTTAATCTCAATATCGAACACGCTGATTTTGATGAATGGTTGGAAATCAGAGAACCTAAAGGCGACGTCAACAGGCAATCTCTTAACTTACATCAGTGTGCTGTCGTTGGCGATAAGTTTATGCGAAAGCTCGAAAGCGGAGATCAAGAAGCAAGGACAAGATGGAGTAAACTCCTCCAAAAACGTAAAGCTACTGGCGAGCCGTATATCCTCTTTAAAGGTAATACGAACAAAGCTAATCCAGCTGCTTACAAAAGCAATAGCTTAAAAGTACATATGACTAATATCTGTAGTGAGATTACATTGCATACAGATGAAAGTCATAGCTTTGTATGTTGTTTATCTTCTTTAAACCTAGCTAAATATGATGAGTGGAAAAATACTAATCTTATTTATGATGCTACATGGTTTTTAGATGGTGTGATGGAAGAGTTTATACAAAAGGCCAAGAATATGAAAGGCTTTGAAAATGCCATTAGATCAGCAGAAAAAGGCCGAGCCATAGGTTTAGGTGTATTAGGCTGGCATACGCTGTTACAGAAGAAAGGAATAGCTTTTGAAGGGCTTTTAGCTCAGTTTAAAACTAGAGAGATATTTAGTAAAATTAAAATTGAAAGCGAAAGAGCATCACGTAAGCTTGCTGAAATATATGGTGAACCATTATGGTGTGTAGGTACAGGCTTTAGAAATACACATTTAAGATCTGTAGCACCTACTGTTTCAAATAGTAAGCTAAGTGGTAACATATCGCCTGGCATAGAGCCTTGGGCAGCTAATGTTTTTACAGAACAATCAGCTAAAGGAACATTTATAAGAAAAAATAATGAACTTAAGAAAGTACTTAGGAAAGTTGGTATTGATACCAAGGAAACTTGGGATAAAATTCTGGAAGATGGTGGATCCATTCAAGGAATTAAAGAACTCGATGGATGGTTTTACGACCACCTCGGACGACTAACTCAAGAAGAAGGTGAATCTGTTAAGAACGTTTATAAAACGTTTAAGGAGATAAACCAACTGGAGTTAGTTGGACAAGCAGGTATACGCCAAGATTATATTGATCAATCAGTGTCATTAAATCTAGCGTTTCCGGCGGAGGCTGAGCCAAGATGGGTTAATAAAGTCCATTTTGAAGCTTGGAAAAGGGGTATAAAAACTCTTTATTATATGAGAACTGAATCAGTTCTAAGAGGTGATATAGCAGCTAAAGCTATGGATCCAAACTGTATATCCTGTGATGGATAATTAATAATTAAAACTAAAACAATGGCTAGTAAATTTACTTTTGCGGATGCAAAAAAACAAATTAAACAATTAGAAGAAGAGTTAAAACAGAAAACAGAAGAGCTTAAAGAAAAAGCTGGTAATGTTATATTAGATACGTCTGATAATGTTTTTACAAATGCAGAGTTAAAAAAGATTAGAATATTAGAACTATGGGCAGTGTTAGGACCTATAGCTGGTATTATAATCGGATTAATATTAGGTTAATATTAGAAACAATTAAAGGGGAGCTTGCCGTAATGGTTTGCTCCCCTTTTTTTTATTTCTGCCTGTTACTGTAAGGCGGATATAAAAGCCTGTTTAAATGAGAATTATCATTTGAAGGTTCTACATCTCTATATATCATTTTAGTTTTAGCAACTAAAGCATCTTCTTTAGAGTTTTTTTGCTCTTGCATTGCTTGATTTATAGCTGTTGAGCCTTGAGGCGTTTTTCTTTCGTACTTTTCAGTGTTTTTAAGCATATTTATTATTTAAGCGTTATGTGCAACTTTTTCCCAAGGCAAACTATGATCTCCTTCAATCTTAGCTTTACCATTGTGCATTATTTTGCCGTTTTTTCTTTCATATTTCTTTTTACCGTAATAAACAAAGTTATCATCATAATCAAGTTTACCAGATTTCATTTCTTTTTGATGAACTTTTTCATGTTTAATAACTTCTTCACGTTTCTTTTTTGAAAGTCCTTTAGCTACAACAATGCTACCATCTCTGTTAGCTTCACCTAAAACTCCTGGTGCTAAATCTTTAATAGGACTTTTTTTCTTAGCATCTTTTTCACGTTTTTTAACAACTTTACCAATAGATTTTTCAATTCTTTTAAAAGCATCTCTATCTATTTTAGCTTCACGCGTTTTTCTATCTTCAATACCAAGTTCCCATTGACCCCAACCCATTGCTAAAGCAATACGCTGCCAAATTGCATTTTCGTCATTTGTAGATTCAACTATGTTATTTAACTTACGTAGAACTCTATCTGCTGGAATATTACCAAAAGCAGATATTGTTTGAGCAATAGCCATAAGGCCAGGATTATCTAATGCAACACCTCTTGTTCTCATTTTTTCAAGCTCTTGTTTATAAGTAAAAGCTCTACCTGCAGATTTAAGTTTTCTAAACTTAGAATCTATAGGTGGTGAAACAGTAAATAGCTTATCTGCTACTTTAGTATAATCAGATCTTGACTTTTCACTTTGTCTTTTAACTTCTAGTGCCATGTTTTTAAGCATAGCAACAAAAGCTCCAGCAACACCAGAACCTCTTAAAAAAGTATCTGCTGTACTATTAGCTATGTTAAATGTAGCATTACCTTTTCTTTCATTTTGAAATTCATCATCGTCATCGGCAAATAACATACCAAACATAGCTTGTTGTAAAGCTGTAAATATAATATTTTGCACAGCACCATAATACACAATCTTAGATACGTTAGTTTTCCAGTCTCCTCGACCAGCCATAAGATCCTGAACGGCTCTTTTAGTTAATCTAGTATATTGTATCGGAGTGTTTGCAAAAGCTAATATAACGCGCCCTAATGAGCTCGCTTGCTCCATACTAATTCTTGATGGATCTGATGATTGTTGAGATTCATTTGCAGAATCTCTAAAATCTGAAAAAGCTTGCTTTTTAGCATCAGCTTCATTCATACCTTCTTTCATCAATGAATTAATTCTGTTTCTATAAAAGGTAGATCCACCTGAAGCAATAGCAAAACTATCTGCTATTTGCGTAGGTAAAAATCCTTTTTTAAGCAACAAAGAAAGACCAGCTCTTACTTTATTAGTAGAACCAGCAGCTTGTTGAGCTATTTCATCTGAGTTTACATCTGTTTTAAGACCAGATCTTCTTTGTTTAAGAAAATCAGAATTAAATAACTCTGCAAAATCTGACCAGTATTGTTTTTGATTAGCAAAAGCTTTCGCCGCGGCTATTGGATTATTATCTGACCAGTTTATAAAGTTTATAGACGATATAGTTTGTAGTATAGCAGACCTTTGGTTAAAGAACATAATCGTACCAACAGAGTCATTAACCCAGTTTAACCAATTATTTGTTATTCTATTAGCCCCAGTAGGTCTGTTTCTACCGGTTTTCATACGATATAAAATATCATCTAAAGCCTCTATATATTTATCACCATATGTGGCTCTAAGTTTATTTTTATTATCTTTAGTGTATATTTCATCTATAGCTCGCTGCCAAGGCTCCAGCATTTCAGATCTGGTAGTTGTGTTTACATGGTTAACTAAATCTGTTGTAATAGTACCAGCTAACCATCCTTTTGTAGGATCAGGATAACCATTTATATTTAAACCAGCTACTTGATTAGCAAAATCTTGTAATTCAGGATTAGCTTTTACATGCTTAGTTAAAGCTGATATATCTTTTTTAGACAAACCATCAGGTACAACACCTTTTTGATCCCATAAATATACTCGTATAGCATCTTCATTAGAAAAGTCACGTACAGCTTCTTTACCTAAATTAGTTGGTGTGTTTTGTATTTGATCTTTTATTTGATTCCACTCTATCATTGCAGCTTGTTTAGCTGATTCAAAGTTAGTCATGCCATCATTATAAGGTGTCATTACATTGTCTTTCCACCATTTAAGATCTTTATTACCTTGTTCACCTTTACCTAGTGTAGGATATATTAAACCTAAAAAGTCTTCAGCTGAATAAGGTACAAAAGCTTGAAAACCTTTTTTAGTACCCATTTTAGCAGCTCTAGCATCAGAATAAACAGCATCAGCTTTAACGCCTTTTGTTTTTTCCAACATTTTATTAAACTCTCTGCTTAAAGGCGATTCAATTTGAGATACACCATCTCCATCTTCATAAAATGTTCTATTTGATGACTTAGAACTAAAAGAAATTGGTAATTCACCAGCTTCATCTATATTATATAATTCACCTAAAGTTTGTTCACCAGTTGTCATACTATTGGGATCTATACCTCCATACAAAGCAACGTCTGGATCAAAATATCTTTGTGTCCAAGACCCTGTTATAAAGTTAAAGTTTTTACCCATAGAGTTTTTTCTACCTGATGCGCCTAAAACTCCATCTAATGCTTTATCTAAAGCTATTAGTTTAAAATTATTTTTTACAGAAGGATATATTTGATTAAACTTAACACCTTTTATAGCTCCCTCAAGTAATATTAATTTGACATTGTTAGCTTGCATTGCATGCTCCCATTCATAATATTTAATTTTTCCGTTTTTACCTTTAACACCTTTAGGATTCTTAGAATAAGCTAATAATTCAGCTCCCATACGCATCCAACTTGATGCTCCCATGTCTGTTTGTGCTATGTGGTTTACTACAGCCGCAAATTTAGGATTTGTTTCTATAATATCATAAAAAGATTGCCATGTCTGCTGAAACATAGATAAATTCTTTTTGTTAAAATTGTCTTTTTTATACCAATTTTTTTTAATTTCTTTTTCTGTTGTACCAAATTCTTTATTATAATCTTTTAAAGTCCAGCCTTTAGCATCGCCAACAAACTCTGCAAACTCTTGATTAAGAAATTTTTCTCTTCTTTTTTCAAATAAATCGTTAAGTATTTTATATTCTTCAGTAAGTTTTCCAGATTTATCATTTGCTCTAGCTTTACTTGACCCTCTTTTTAGTCCAAACATTCTAGGGCTAGGACGTAAACCTGTTTTTGTAAATATTGATTTAGGTAATTTTTTAGAATCTATTTTATCTAAAATATCAAAAAATCTATTAATACCCTCAACAGTTTCAAAATTTATTGGTCCTCCAATTTTTTTAAGTATTTCAGCTGGAACTCCCGCTGCAGGATTTGCAGAATTAGGATTCCACCCCGGTAAAGACTCTAAATTAGTAATAAATTTTTTACCATCAGTTTGCGTTAAATTATATAAAACCTCTGAACGACTAGCAAAATTAACATTATTTTCTTTATTAAAAAGCTCAGCTGTTGCCGGGTTTGTTTTTGCAAAATCAAGTAAAGCATCGTTTGAAATTTGTTTAGCTATAGCATTTACTAATGATTTTTTTCTATCAGCTTTTACACTTCTAGGTTGTGAAGGTAAAATGTCTTTTCCTTCGTAATAATCAATAAATTCTTGCTTAGTTGGAACACTATCAAAACTCCAACTAGAAGAAACGCCAGAACCCATTTGAAAGTCAATGTTGTTTAAAGCAGCATCAACTAAAGAGTCATAATTTTTATCTAAATATTTAGAAAACTCATTAGATGTTTTTGTATTTTTACCTAATTCTTTGCTTATTTCATTTTTTAATTGTTTAGTGAATAAATTTCCAAGTGATTTTCTTAATAAATTTATTTTTTTCTTATCAGAAATTTTTGGATTTTTTAATTTATTTTTAACATCATTTGATATTGTAATGTTGTTTAAAAATCCTTCAATTAATTTTTCACTTTTTTGATTAAGATTTTGTAAATTTAAAGCTTTTACAATTGGTTTACTTAAACTAATTTTATCATTAGTTTGTTGATCACTTGACACAGCTTGCGCTTCACTGCTTGTTAAGTCTTCTGTAAATCTATTATCTTTACCTGTAGCTTGATCTATTATTCTATTAGCTCTTAAATTAAGTCTATTGCTAAGATATTTATCTAAATTTTGAACTTTAGGATCAAATTTTTCTTTTGAACCTTCCTTGCCAACAATCATTTCATAAGAAGCTGACCTTAAATCGTTTATAAAATTTTCTCTAGAATATTCGTCTAATAAATCTTTAGGAGTTCGATCATATAATCTTTTAGTTATACTTTCAAATATTGGAGCAGCTATTTTATTTATGCCTAATTGAAATTTATTTTTACCTAACTCTGTTTGAATTAATTTTCCGTTTTCATCTAAAGAATTTTCATATAATTCTTGTAATTTACTATATTCTACTTTATTATCTGTATCTTCAACAAGATTTTTTATTTTATTGTCAAAAGAATCTTTAGCTTTTTTATACTTAGAATCATATTCAGGTTGAGTTATCTGTTTAGTATCTAATGCATTTTTAAGAGACTTTGACTCTTCAACAAAAGCTTTGTTTATTTCAGACCTAGAAGGTGCTTCAAAACCTTTTTTACTATCAACAGCAGGTTTTACTAAATTACTTGTTGCTTTAACATTTAAAACTTTAAATCTATTTTTATTAATATTTTTACTATAATTTTTTAAAAAATCAAAAACAGCTTTACCATCGTTTAATTGAACGGAACCAAAACCAAATCCTTGTAAAGATCTTTCTATAGAATTTGCTAGTTTTTTAACAAGACTAGTTTCTTCGTTTTGTATTTCAATTTTTTCTTTAGCAGCTATATCCGTAAATATATTTAAAAATTCTTCAGATGCACCTTTTTCTAATTTTCCATCTTTAAGATATCTAGCATTTATTCTAGTTTCAATTCTATTATAAACATCTGGATTAGCTTTTTTTAAATACTCTTTAAATGAATTAACTAAAGGTTCTACTCCTTTACCGTCATTTCTATCAAAATTAAGTGTAACAAAATCATGAAAAAGCTCATGACCAAGTGCATTTAATTGACCCGTTGCAGCGGCTCTAACAGTATTAACATATATATCAACAGTCTGTGTTTCTGTATTAAAAATATATTCAGCATCAGATTCTGACCAATTATTTTTACCTAACTTATTCCCTATTGATTCCATTTCTTTAGGGCTATTTACATATTGAACATTTCTACGATAAGATTTACCGTCAGGTCCTTTTTTTTGACCTTTTGATTTTAAATAATTTTGACCTTTTCCGCTAATGTTTTCAATATTTCCAATAAAATCAGCCGTTTCTAATTCTTCAGTTATTATATCTTCAATACCTTGATCATAAAACTCAGGAGTAATTAATTCTCTATTTTGCTCGGCAGCTTTTTTTCTATTTTCAATTGCTTGATCTTGTTCTTTTTTTGTATAATTATCATTATTTATTATACCATTTGATTCAGCTATAATATCATTGTTTTTACCAACAGTAGTTATTTCTCCTGTTTTAATTAAACCTTCAAAAATTTTATTTAGTTCTTTTACTTTATTTTCTTTTTGAAGTTCTAAAACTTTTACTTGTTCTTCAAGTCTTTTTTTCTTTAATTTAGAATTTGTATTTTTTAATTCTTTTTTAGTTTCAACAATATTGTAATCTATTTCATTTTTTTGTTGTCTCCATTGAGAAGGTGCTAAAGATTCAAAAATAGCCTGTTTTTGTTCTGGCATAGTAGCAATGCTAGTAACTCCAGATGCTCCACCACCTAAAAGAGCTCCAACCATTCCTGCGTTTACAGATCTTAAAAAAACTGACTCTACTTCTTTTTCATCTCCATAAACAAATGCATCTGTATATTCTTGACCAAAATTAGTAGCAAATTCTGTTCCAAACTCACCTAATCCTCCAGTAATAGTTTTTAAAGTAGCGTTTATATATGGCCCAACAAGCTTACCCATGATAACTTTGCTATTAAATTTTGATCCACCAAATGACTTTAAAAGTTTTATAGAATTAAATAATTTTGCACCAGCATATTCCATACCAGTTTCAAAAGTACCTTTTAATAAATTAGCGCCTGCTATTTTACCTATAGTTTCTTTAGGTCTATTTACTAAATCTTCCTCAAACCCTTGTCCTGCTGTTGCCATACCAAGAAGAGTACTACCGGCTATTGGAAATGCTAATGATAAAGCTAGCGATGGTGCAGATCCTACTGCATCATTTAATAGAATTTCTATCGCTTCTGAAAATCTTCCAGCAGCTAAAAGTTCTCTTCCGTCTTGTTGTTTGCCATTTTCGTCATAATATTTTGTTTTTAAAGAACCTAGCGATTTAGCTACATCATAAACCTCAGACATGTCAATATTATTTTGTCTAGCAACTTTATCATATTGAGCAGCCACACCTTCTTCACCGTCAAGATACATGTCACCTTTTATTAGTGCAGCCAATGGAGCATATCCATATTTTTCAACAAAATCAACAACTCCAGCACCTGAGTTAAGAACAAACTCACCAACTGCTGCACTAGGAGAAATAAACATTTCCGGAACTCCAGTAATATTAGAAATTTGTTCAGTAGTTACTTCTCTAATTTTAGTTTCATTTTCAGATGCCATTCTTGAAATATTATTTTGCACCTGATTTTGATACTGTTTTATAGTATTTTTATATTCTTCGTTTAAATTTAATGAATTATCTAATAGTTCGTTTTGAAAATTATTTATATCAGAATTATAAGCTTGTATGTTTTTATCTAAAGCTATTTCATCCTTAGCTAAATCTTGTATAAATTTATTTATTAATGTATCAGCCTCTTTTTTTCTTTTATCATATTGAGGTCCTTCTGTAGCGCCTAAAGAATAAAGTGTACCATCTATTAAATTACCTAAACCTACTTTTTTATACGTTTCAGCGGCAAAATTATTTATAGCAGATTCATTTTCTTTTTGAACTTTTGTATAAATATTGTTAAAAGAATTTTTTATATCATATTTAGTTTTAAGTTCTTCAGATTTTTTATTTACTAAGTTTAAATTATTAGGATCGTTTTGAGCATCATTAACTATTTTTTTTATAGTTTCATCATTAGAAACTAAATCGTTTAATGATTGTTGACCAAATTTATCTATATTTTTTTCTCCAGGCTTACCTCCTGATATTAAAAAAGAATCTTTGTCTTTAAAATAATTGTCTGAGTTTAATTTCAATCTTTCACCTTCTTCACTTTCTTCAAAAAGTTTTTGAGTATAGTCTTCACTTTCTTTTTTAGTTGGAGTTACAGTTCCTGTTTCAGAAAATTCTTTAGCTTGATCTTTTTCAGACATCAAAAATTTACCTTTTTTAAACCTTTTTTTCTTTTCAGTCAAAACAGGGTTTTCAGGAATTTTTTCTTCTGTTATATTTTCTTGTAAAGTTTGCTCGTTAGTAACTTTTTCTTCATTACATTTTCCAAATTCATCAGGCTCTGATCCATCAGGGCAAGTTCCAACTGCTTTTAATGGACTTTTGTTATTGTTATGACCACATTCATGGCACATATATAAATCATTTCCTCCTTCAGACACTTTCCAGCTATGATCGCATTTTTCACAGTTTATTTTACTGTTATCTTTTTTATGATATTTTATAACTTTTGCAATATTAGATTCTGGCTCATTAGCCGCTATCATTTTACTTACAATTGTTTTTAAACTCATTAAGAATATTTTTTAATTAAATCAGTAGCAGAAAGTTCTTTCATTTTTACAGGCGAAGATTCTGTAGAAACATCAAACATTGTTTCAGCTACGTTTGGCATAGTTACATCTTCAGTTTCTGTTTCAGCTACAGCACCTTGTGGTGTTTCCATTACTTCTGTTTCTTGTGCTTGAACTTGCTCTTGAACAGGTAATGATACTTGTTTATTAGCTGCTATATTAGCCGCTGATTGTGAAGCTTGACTTGCTATAGTATCTGGATGTGGTCTAACTTGGCGGGTATACTTATTACCCATGTAACCATTTAAATTTTTAAATGCTTCTGCTTGTGCTGCATCTTCAAATTCAACTCCATTTTCATCAACAAAATTTACATCTTCTGCTAAACCTTTTATTTGTTCGTTAGGTATATTTAAGTGATCTCCTAAAAAAGATCTAACTCCTTCTGGTCCTACATTTTCTAAAGCATTTAATGTAAAATCTAAAATTTCTTTATCGTGTTCAGCAAAATCACCTGAATCATAAACTAATTGACCATTTTCATTAGTTCTAGCTCTTGGCATGCCATTTTCATCTAAACCTAAATTTTTTACAAAAGGATCTACTAAAAGATTTATTGGTTTTATTTTTCTAAATGGTTTAGGTATGTTAATAAAGTCATATATGTTTATATCAAATTTGCCTTTTGTTGGATGTTTACCAACACCTTCCATTTTAACTCTACCTTCTTTGTCTAAAGCTAGTTTAACATCTCCTCTATCAATAGCTTGTAAAACAGATTCTTCGTGCTGATCCATACCATATGATAAAGTACCATTTTTTAACATATCATTGTATAAAGCTAAATTATCTTCAGTTGTTTTAGTAAAATTACTTAAATTGCCAACCATCTGGTTAACCATAGCCATTTGAGCAGCAAAATCAGCATTACTAATTTCACCTTTGCTTTTTTTATTTACTAAATCATTTGCTTTACCAACTATTTCTCTAGCTACAGCTTGACTTTGAACTTTAAAAACACCTTGTGGTGTAGGATTTTCTTGGTTTAATCTATCTTCAGCTGATTTTTTAAACTTTCTATCATACTCAACGTTTCTTGCGGCTCTAATAATTTGCTGTTCAGGACTTGTTTTCTGAAGAGCTTCTTGTGGATTGTATTCCATACTAATTTATTATTAATTTAAATTCAACCATTTATTTGCCAGCTGCTTGAAGCTGTTGTAATGCATCATTAGAAGCATTAGCGTTATTTAATTGTTCTGCTGATAAATTCATTAAATCCATAGCTTGACCATACTCTGCTTGATCTACAGCTGTCATTCCAGCTGCTTTACTTAAATCAAAATTTGTTTTATTTTGAGCGTTTTGAGCTAAAGCATTATTTGTAGCACTTGCATTTGCTGCGTTAGCATTTTGCAATGCTCCAAACTCAGCCATACGTTCAGCATTAGATTGAGAAGCATTAAACTGATTAGCTTGGTTTTGTGCTGAAAACATCGAAGCATTTCTTTGATTTGTTTGACCTGCGTTAAATTGACTAGCTTGATTTCTGGCACCTGCACTAAATTGATTTGCTTGATTTCTTGCACTAGCTCCAAATTGTGCTGCAGTATTTTGTGCGCCAACATTAAATTGACTTTGTCCTAAGTCAAACTGTGAGGCTAAGTTGCCTTGTGCAAGCAAATCTCTTTGTAAAGCTTGTTCTCCTTGAGCTCTTAATTGTTCATTGGCTTTAACTTGTTTGTCTATATCAGCAGAAATACCTCTTTTAGATCTAGCGGCAGCAGCAGCTAAAGCCGTTGCACCTCCTCCTCCTGTTTGTGCTATTAAATCTTGAGACGCAGCCAATGATTGATCTGCTTCTTGAGCCGCCATTTCTGCACCAGCTGTTGAAACTTGTAAATTATTAAATACATTACTTAATCCAGACGCGGCACCTCTTTGAAGACTACCAACGTTTGTTTGTTGAGCTGTAAATCCTTCTCCAGTGTATCCTTCTGCTTTAGCGCGTTCGTTTTCAGCATAGTCAGCAATTTTCATTTGAGCAGCTTGACCTTTAAATGTTTCTCCGCTTCTTCTTTCTAAATCATTAAGGCCAACGCCTGAAAATTCTAATCCAGAATAATTGTCTGCAATTTCTCTACCTCTTAAATTAGCTAAATCTGCATCATACGCGTTTTGAGAGTCTCTAACGTCTCTATTAGAAGCACCTCTATCTTGTGCTGCTATTCTAGCTATATCTTTTCGTTCTCCTTTTCTTCCTCCCATTATAATTTTTTTATTAGTTCGTAAGATGGAGTTTGAAACTTTTCATATCCAGCTTTTAAATAGTAATCTAACATATAGTTTTCTTGCGCCCAGGCAAATGTATATTTATAACCTAATTCTTTAGCAAAATTAGTTACAAAATTAGTTAATAATTGTATTGCTTCTTTTCTATCTTCATCCTTATATTCAGGATCAGATATAGCCGCAGTAGGTAATGCACAGTTAGTGTTTGTTAAAGAAAGCCACATTGCACAAATAGGATCTTCGTCTTTACAGACTATAAATCCACCTAAGCCAGATCTTTTTTCATCAAACTCTCCAACTTGAAAAGCCCCAGGAAGAAAATCTCTAAAATCACAATCATCGATCCACGGTATTTGACCATGCGATTCCCACCATTGCGGTAAAAAATCCCAATCAGACTCTTGTAATTTTCTTACTTGTAATTTCATATAATATAATTTAATTTATTTATTCTGAAGAATATACCGCCTCTGAATTAAGAGCAAATAATTCTTTTTTAGTACCAGCGTTAGCTATTGGTAAGTTTAATTTAATTTTAGCAAATGCACCTTTAATTCCAGATACAATTTTATTGTCAGTTGGTGTTAAAACTCCACCTACAACAATGTAGTTTGGTTCTGATGAACTTATAGGTGCGAAATACTTACCTTCTTTTTCTTGAAAAGGAAATGTTACTATTGCTGCCATATTTATGCGTCTTGATTTACTGTTATTGTTTGTGGTGCTACTGCTGAACCTGTTACTCTACTGTTTGTTGTTGCTAAATTAATTGTAGTAGATCTTATAGATCCAGTATTATTAGCTTGACCAGAAACTGTAAAAGAAACTCCTGGTGATAGCTGTATAGTAACACCAAAAGAAGAATCTAAAAGTAACCATGAGCTAGATGCTCCTGGCGAAGCAGACCCATCAACATTCCATGTTCCAGCTATAGTTTGTGCATCTCCAGCTTGATTTAGCGTTATTGTAGCAGTACTACCTAAAGTTGCTGTAGCTGCTCCTACTGTTGAATCTACAACCGGAGTTACAACTGTATTTTGTGTAAGAACGGGTATAACTTTAGTTATTGCTAGTTCACCATTTTCGTTACTTAAAACAGGAGTAGGAGTAGTAGTTCCAGTTGGAAAACCAGATAAAACATAACTATTGCTTACAAGAATTTCTGTTGTTGCACATGTGTATGTTATAACGGCTGTTCTAGTGCTTGCAACATCAAAAGGTGAATTATAAAAAGCAACACCTACGCTTGTTGTAGAACCATCCGCCTGTACTGGAGTGCTATAAATTACAGTTCCACCAGTTGGCGTAGTTATGTTACCTTGGTTTAACTGCAGCGTATATTTTAACGTTGCTGCTCCATTTGCTGTTATTGTTCCAGCTGTTGCTGTTGAAGGAACTGTTATTGGTAAAGTATAAGTTAAATTATCAAGACCAACTCCACTTCTTACGTTTGTTAAAGTTCCAGGATTAGTAGAAGCTGGCATGCCAAGCACACTAATTGTTATATTAGAAGGATCTATATAGTAATTACTTTCAGCTGCTGTACTAAATATAACTTGATTACCTCCAGCGTTATTAAACACTTGTGAAGCTGGAGCTATTGAAGAGTTTGAAACAGTGTCTATAACATTAACTGTTAATAAAGCTACAGTAAATGCCAAAGCAGCACCTGTGCCACCTATATTTAAAGTTTGTATACTGTTAGTATTTCCAAC
>Ga0181407_1000445_pt1 | contig 14165 bp, 21 predicted proteins | sample 30SPOviralmetaG_FD_130136 | JGI IMG/M metagenome (GOLD analysis project Ga0181407, IMG submission 130136) | Marine viral communities from the oligotrophic San Pedro Time Series (SPOT) site, San Pedro Channel, CA, USA - 30 SPOT_SRF_2012-01-26 | ecosystem: Environmental > Aquatic > Marine > Strait...
GAAAAAGATTAACAAATATTATGACCATCTGGCATTAGATGCATTTAATGTTCCTGTAGATAAACACAGCTTAGAAATGAAAACTGAATGTACAATACGTTCGGCGTTCTTTTCAGGAAAACGTAGATATGCGCAGTATATTACTAAAAAAGAGGGTGTACCTTGTAATGAAATTGATGTAAAAGGTCTTGATTTTAAAAAATCAAATTTTCCACCTTTATTTAGAGAATTTTTTGAAAATATATTACATAAAATCCTATTTGGTGAAACTAGAGAAAGTATTGATAAAGAAATTTTATCATTTAAAGAATCTCTTAAAGATATGGATTTTGTTAGAATCTCTAAACCAACAGGAGTTAAAAATATTAAAAAATATGTAGGTCGCCCTGCTAGTGCAGATTGTATATTTAGTGAATTTGAAAATAAAGCACCTGTGGGGGTTAAAGCAGCTGTAAGATATAATGACTTACTTAAATTTAAAGGTTTAGATAAAAAACACACACAAATTGTAGAGGGGGATAAAATTAAATGGGTTTATTTAAGAGATAATCCATACAAAATTGATACTATGGGTTTTTTAGATTTTGATTTACCTAAACCTATTCGTAAGTTTATTGAGGAATATGTGGATATACCAAGATCTTTTGATACAATACTTAAGAACAAATTAGAGTCATTTTATCAAGATCTAGGTTGGGGAAATTTAACTTTAAATACGTATGTTCAGCAATTTTTTAAGTTTTAAAAAGGTTATATGATAAGTAAAAAGGTTATATCAGATATTGTATCTAAATATTCACTTGGCAATAATATAGAAAAAGTCAAGTGGGTAATTACAGATAAAAAACTAATCATCCATTTTATTAATGATTCTAAAAATCTAGTAGGATACATAGATTATAGAAAAGAAATAGGCCTCAAAACAGGTAATTATGGTATATTTAATACATCACAACTTATTAAATGTTTAAATATATTAGATGGGGATATTTTAGTTGACGCTACAAGCTCAAAACTTAATTTAGCTGATACTAATTATGATATAAAATTTAATCTCGCAGATCCCGCTGTAATTCCTAATGTACCCGATATTAATAATTCAGATGAATGGAGTGTATCTTTTAGTGTAAGTGATGAATTTATAACAAGATTTGTCAAGTCAAAAGACGCATTAAGTGAATTAGATACATTTACAGTCGAAACTAGAGAGGGTTTTAATGGTGAAGAATTAGTATTTACAGTTGGTACTAATATTACAAACACAATTGAATTTACAGTAGAGGATGCGGTAATTAATGAATCTTTTAAACCTGTACCTTTTGATTCTAATCTTTTAAAAGAAATTCTAAAAGCAAATAAAGATTATCATAGTGGTGAAATCCGTATTAATAAAAAAGGACTATTAGACGCACACATGTATTGTGGTGAAAACTTATACACGGGATACTACTTAGTAAGAAAACAAGAAAATAACTAATTAATAAATAATCATGGCAAATAATAAACAACTAATTTTAATTACAGCCCCTTTTAATTGTGGGTATTGTAAAACAGCAAAAAAAGAGCTACCTTCTTTATGTGAAAATAAAGGGTGGGAATTAATCGAAATTGAAGATGAAAAAGGAGACAGTAGTTTTCCTGTAGATACTTATCCTACATTTATGGTAAGAATAGATAATAAAATGGTAGATACTATTAAAGGATATCCAGGTAAAGATAAATTTGAAACAACATTAAATAAATATTAATATGAATAGAGGTAGACAAAAAGGTCAAACAAAAAGAATGAGTATAATTAAAGATCCAGTTATTGCTCCTTATGAAATTCAAGTAGAAGAGGATCAGTATGTTTTAGTAGATGCTTCTAAAGATAAACCATTAGGATATTTTAATAATTTAGAAAATGTTATTACAAGAGTATCTCGTATGAGTTTGGCTAATTCAAAAGAAGATTATACATTAGCGGGATTTATAGAAAGTTATAATAATATAAAAGAACAAATTACTAAACCTTTTAAAAATATTTAAATATGGAATGTCCAATTATACCTTTGGGTGATAAAATTGTAATTCTCCCACAAGAAGAAGGAGAACAAACATATGGGAACATTGTTGTTCCTGATATGGGAAAAGAAAAACCAGAAATGGGAACAGTATTAGCTGTTGGGCCTGGTAGAATTAGTACTGATGGTACTTTAATACCTAATAAAATTAAAGTAGGCCAAACAATAATGGTACCTAAATTTGGTGCACAAACAGCAGTAGTAGAAAATGAAACATACGTTATAGCAAGTGAAAATGACGTATTAGGAATTATTAAAAATAAAGAAAATGAGTAAAATTATTGAAACCGGCTCTAAATCAAGAGCAAAATTATTAAGTGGAGTTGAACAATTAGCTGATGCAGTTGTGACAACCTTAGGACCAAATGGCCGTAACGTGGTAATTGCACAACAAGGTGGTAATTTACCCCAATCAACAAAAGATGGAGTAACAGTAGCCAAATCCGTTGTATTAAAAGATCCCGTTGAAAATTTAGGAGCACAAATGGTAAAACAAGCATCTGTAAGAACAGGAGACAATGCGGGTGACGGAACAACTACAGCAACTTTATTAGCTAAAGAACTAATTAAAGACAGTATGGTTCATCTTTCTCAAAAACATAATGCTGTAGAAATTAAAAGAGGAATGGATAAAGCAACAGAAAAAATTGTTGAAGCTTTACAAGCATTATCAACTGATATATCATCTGAGGATCAAATCAAACAAGTAGCTACAATTTCATCTAATAATGATGAAGAAGTAGGTAATTTAATAGCAGCTGCTATTGATAAAGTAGGCAGAGATGGTGTTGTTACAGTTGAAGAAAGTAAAACTCATGAAACAACATTGGAAACCGTTGAGGGAATGCAATTTGATAGAGGATATTTATCTCCTTATTTTGTAACTAATAACTCAACAATGCAAGCCCAATTAGATGAACCTTATATCCTATTATATGATGGTACAATAAACCAAGTAAAAGAATTATTACCAATTTTAGAATCAGTTTCTCAACAAAATAAATCCCTCTTAATTATAGCCCAAGATATTGCAGGTGAAGCATTAGCAGCAATGATTGTAAATAAAATGAGGGGTATTTTAAAATGTTGTGCTGTTAAAGCTCCAGAATTTGGAGAAAAAAGAACACATATCTTAGAAGATATAGCTACATTAACTGGGGGTACAGTAATTTCTAAAAATAAAGGAACTCGTTTAGATAAAATTACGTTTGAACAATTAGGAACTTCTAGGGGAATTACTATAGAAAAAGACAAAACAACTATTGTTGATGGTAATGGAACAGAAGAAGCAATAACTGTTCGTTTAGAAGAAATAAAAGACCAAATAGATAGAGTAGAAAGTAAATATGCACTTGATTCTTTGCAAGGCCGTTTAGCTAAAATGGCAGGTGGGGTAGCTATTATAAATGTAGGAGGTCACACAGAAACTGAAATGAAAGAAAAAGTAGACAGAGTTGATGACGCTTTACATGCTACTAAAGCAGCTTTAGATGAAGGTATTGTTCCTGGTGGGGGTATTGCCTTGATTAAGGCAAGAGAAGCATTTTTTGATTTGGATCCTAACTTTTCTAAAGGTAAATTTGGTAAAAGTAAAGACGAACAATTAGGAGCAGAAATATTAATAAATGCTATTGAAAAACCATTTACTCAGATTTTACTAAATGCGGGTATAGAAAAATATCATGGTATTTTAGATAAAGTTTCACGTCAAAAGCCTAATCAAAATTTGGGTTTTGATTTAAAATCAAAGAAAATCTTAGATTTTATTAAAAAAGGTATTATAGATCCTACAAAAGTAACAAGAACAGCATTAGAAAATGCAGTATCGGTTGCGGGAACTATGTTAATAACAGAATGTACTGTAGTAGATGAACCTAAAAAAAATAAAGAAACTAACGAAATGCCAATAGTAGGAATGTAATATGAGTATACTTAATTATCTTTTAATAGGAGTTTTTTTTAGTTTTTTAGTAGATTTTCTACTTGATAGGTGGAGTTACCATCCTGATCTTCAAGAAAAAAAATGGGATTGGAATACAAGAATATTAGCTATATTAGCGTGGCCTATAGGAGTTATAATATTTATTGTACAATTTATAAAAGAACGTCTTAAATAATGGAGCTTTGGGTAGAAAAATACAGACCAGCAACTTTAGGGGAGTATGTAGGTAATGAAACGATTAAAAATAAGATAGCAGACTATCTTAAACAAGGATCAATTCAAAACCTACTATTCCACGGAGTTGCCGGTACCGGAAAAACTACCCTAGCTAAATTAATTGCTAAAAATTTAAATTGTGATTTATTGTATATTAATGCTAGTGATGAAAGAGGTATAGATACAATTAGAGATAAAATCATACCTTTTGCTTCTAGTATGAGTTTTAATGATGTTAAAATTGTTATATTAGATGAAGCAGATTATATTACACCACAAGCACAAGCTACATTACGTAATACAATTGAATCATGTAGTAAAACAACTCGTTTTATTTTAACCTGTAATTATTTAGAACGTATAATTTCTCCACTACAGAGTAGATGTCAAACATTTGAAATTACACCACCCTCTAAAACTGAAGTCAATAACAAATGTGTTAAAATTATTATAAATGAAGATTTAAATACCACAGATGATTTAAAATTAATAATAGATACACATTATCCTGACATTAGAAAAATAATTAATACATTACAAGGTTCTGTTGTTAATGGTGTAATTAAAATTGATGATACATCACTTAAAAACACACAATTAGGAGGTTTGGTAGTTGACGCCCTAATTAGAAAAGCTAAACTATCAGAAATCCGACAAATCTTGGCAGATTCGGGTGCAAGGGAATTTGATGACTTATTTAAATATATTTATGATAAATCATCTACGCTATTTGGAAAAAGAGAGGGTGAAGCGATATTGATTATAGCAAAATATCAATATGAGTACACATTTGTACTTGAGAAGGAAATCTGTATAGCTGCGATGTTAAATAAATTATTAAATATATGTTAAAAATACCAGTAGTAAAAGGAAATTTAAATAAAGCCCTAAAATTTTTTAAAAAAAAATTTAGAGATACAAAAGTATTAAAAGAACTTAGAGAACGTCAATCTTACACTAAAAAATCTTTAAAAAGAAGAATAGAAAAGGATAAAGCAATTAGAAAATTAAAAAAACAACAAAATGATGAATAATCCACAACAACAAGTACAAGTAGATATTAATAAAACAACACCTGAAGTTTGTGAATCATGTGGAAATGATACATTTGCACAAGTATATAAATTACGTAAATTATCCGCATTATTATCCCCAACGGGACAACCAACTATGATACCAATGCAAGTATTTACTTGTGCCAAATGTGGACATATTAATTCTGCTTTTTTACCTAAAGAACTAGAAAATGACACCATTTGATCATGTTAAAAACTTACATACTAAAAAAAGACGTTGGAAAGATTTTAATGATGAAGAAAAAAAATCATTTAATGTTTTTATTATAAATAAAGCATTAAGTATGAACCCAAATTACTTAGGCATAATTAATATGGTCCAAAACTTTACGGGTTTAAATCAAATATTATCTCAAAAAGAGGTATTTAACTTATATTTTAATCTTTTACCTACTAAATTTAGGTTTTACAGATGGATTAAAGGAGCTAAAACAAAAAAAGATAAAGAAAAAGCAGAACATTTGGCTATGCATTTTAAAGTTAGTACTAGAGAAGCATACGATTATTTAAATATATTAGATAAAAAAACAATAAAATCAATAATAAAAAATTATAAAAATGACACATCAAAAAAGATTATATGAAGCTCTTAAAAGTGAATGTGAAGCTGAAATTAATGAGGCATTGCTTACAATGGATATGTGTTTTACTAATGCATCAGCAATTGGTGAACATACATCAGGTCACTTTATAAAAGAAGCAAGTAAATCATTACATAAACTAACAGAAGCTAGAGACAGATTACATACATTAGAAGATTATTATAATAAATCTAGTTTATTTAATAAATCACAACAATTAAACGATTAATATGGAATTTTCAAAAAAAGAAGAAGAAGCAGTAAAATGGTGTGAAGATAATTATCCTGAACTAACTAAAGAATATAAGGAAATTATGATGAAACAATATGTTTTATTTTGTCAAAAACACCGCAATTATGGTACAGGTAATATAAATGTTGGTACTAATTTAGAAACAGATAAAGATGTCAAACTAGCATTAACAGGATTATGGTTTAGGTTAAATGATAAAATTCAACGTTTAAAAAACCTAATAGTAATAGGTGAACCTGATACAGTAGGAGAATCTATAGAAGATACATTTCAAGACTTATCTGTTTATGGGATTATTTCCCAAATAGTTCAAAAGAAAAAATTCAAGTAATATGTGGGAAATATTCCTAGCTACAGTAATAAGTTTATCAGCCGGGGTAAGACAACCTAGACAAGTCCCTACAGCTCCTTTCGATTATGAATTATCATATAAAATAGAAAATGAATATAAAGGATTAGATTTATCGTTTAGACATGATTATGAAAGAGAAGATGGAGATTTTTTTAACGATATAAGGGGGGAATTAAATTATAAAAAAGGACTTATTGTAGTAAAAGAAGATTATAAACAAATTGCTTCTAAAGATTTATACCAATTTAATAGTGATATTAGAGTAAATATAAGAGGTCTCTCCGCGGGGTATGGTGTTATATGGGATTTAGATGATAAATTATTATTAATATCTTCATTAGGATATTCTAAAAAAACAAAAATAGGAAAATGGGAACTCGAGACAGAAAATGATATATATTTAACAAAACCAATCACATATCAAACAGAATCTAAAATAGTATATAATATAACAGATAATATAGGGATAGGTTTATCTGGTAATTATATTAATTTACTTAATGGATTTGATTATAATGCCCAAACAGTAATTACAATAAAACTTGGAGGAGCCAAATAGGTTTCGTATATTGATAATATGAATATATTAGAAAACATTAACAATACTATAGTGCCTGAAATGGAGTGGGACAAAGAGAAAAACATCAGTTATACACAATTGTCTGCTTGGATGGAATGTCCCCATAGATGGAAAGAAATGTATGTTGATAAAATTAAAACACCACCTAATATTTATTTTTCATTTGGTACTGCAATGCATGAAACACTTCAGGAATATATGGAGTTAATGTATAATAAAGGTCAACAACATGCTGATAAATTTGATGCACATGCGGACTTCCAAGAACGTTTTATGTCATTATATAAAGGTGATGTTGATAAAGTAGAAGGTGTACATTTTGCTACAAAAGAACAATTAATCGAATTTACAAATGATGGTTTAGAAATTATTGATTTTTTCTTACGTCATAGACAAGAACATTTTTCTAAACACGGTTGGAAATTAGTGGGTATTGAAATGCCTATATTAATAGCCCCTCATGAAGGTTACCCTAATGTAAAATTAATGGGTAAATTAGATTTAGTTATGTTTGATGAAGCTCTACATAAAATAGTTATTTGGGATATTAAAACATCAACTCGTGGTTGGACTAAATATGATAAAGAAAATAAAATCAAAACATCACAAATGGTAATGTATAAAAAGTACTTTGCTGAACAATACAATGTACCTATAGAAAATATTGATGTTAGATATTTTATTGTTAAACGTAAAATACCCTCAAACCCACGATATCCCATAATGAAATCGCGTATTCAAAAATACGAACCTTCAAGTGGTAAAACCACCCAAAATAAAATGGTAAAAAACATGAAATCATTCATAGAAGATGTATTTATGGATGGGTCTCATATGTATGACACAGATAATATTAACAAAATTCTAGCAGAAACAGATAAGTGTTCTTCTAAATGGTGTCAAACATGTAAATAAAATGAAAAAACGTATATTTCCATTTATAATAGCGCTTTCAGCGCTATCTGTATCAGCATCAGCAGCTTTTTATTCAGTATTTGGGTTGAGTAAATTATTTGCGGGTGCCTCTTTAGAAATAATTATAATGGCGGGGGCTTTAGAAGCTGCTAAACTAGTTGTAGCTTCATTATTGTATCAATATTGGAATACAATTAATAAAATACTAAGAACATATTTAGTGTCTGCTGTATTTATTTTAATGATTATTACATCAGGGGGTATTTATGGTTTTTTGTCAGGAGCTTTTGAAGAGACAAATACACAATCTAAATTTTTAGAAAAACAAGTCGAAATTCAAACAACTAAACAAAATATTTTTAAGGAAAAAAAAGAAGATTTAACCTTAGAAAAAAATGCATTAGTAAAATCAATATCTGATTTAAGAATATCTCTTTCTAATCCAACTCAAGTTTCTTATTATTCTGAAGATGCAGGACAAGTAATTACAACATCAAGTACATCCGCAAGAAAAGCATTACAAAAAGAATTAAATAAAACAATAACAGAACGAGACACTATATCACAACAAATAAATGCAACAACTGATTCAATAGCAGTATATGATGTTAAAATATTAGAACAACAAATAGGAAATGAATCAGCTAGAGAATTAGGACCCTTAAAATATATGGCTGAATTAACAGGACGCTCTATGGAACAAATAGTAAATTGGTTTATGTTATTAATTATATTTGTATTTGATCCATTGGCAATTGCAATGGTTATAGCTGCTAATATGGCTTTTGCCCAAATAAAAGGAATTGCAAAAAACCCCAAAGATTACGAGGTTTATAAAAAAAAAAAACTTACGGAAGAAGAGAAATTTGAAATTCAAAAAAAAGAATATCTTAAAAATGAAGGAGATTTAAGTGGTTTACGAGAATATGAAACTCTAAAACCCAAAATTGTAGAAAAAATAGTTGAAGTACCCGTAGAAAAAATAGTTGAAGTAGAAAAAATAGTTGAAGTAGAAAAAATAGTTGAAATAGAAAAGAAAGATCCTATACTAGATCATCCACGGATACAAGAAGCAATTAAACATGCAAAAAGAGCGGGGGAGTTAAAAAAGTGATATATGTATATTCGAATATACAATAAAATAATGTTATGGCAAAAAATAATAATTTAAAATTAACAAGTGTAAAAATAGTAGATCATTTATTTGAAGATTTTAAAGTTTCATCAATTAGACATAAATTCAATCTCCAAAAATTAGCAAATAGAGCAGTACATTTATACTTAACAGATGAAAATTTTCGAAAAAAAATGCATAACCACACAAATTTAACAATAAGTGGTAGTTTATAAAAATTAAAAAAAAAGGTTATATGAAAAAAGGTTATATCCCCAAGGATCAACGTAAAAAAATCCTTATGCTTTCTGATGATATTCGTACACATTCGGGTGTAGGAAACATGGCAAAAGAAATAATAATAAATTCTGCACATCATTTTAATTGGATTAATTTAGGAGGTGCTGTTAACCATCCGGAAAAAGGAAAAGGGTTTGACATATCCGATGATGTTAATAATATAATGGGTTTAGAAGATTCTAGTGTAAAAGTACTAGCAAATGATGGTTATGGTAATGCACCTTTATTAAGGTCTATAATAGCACAAGAACAACCAGACGCAATAGTACATTTTACAGACCCACGTTATTGGGTTTGGTTATACCAAATGGAAAATGAATTACGTCAACAAATGCCTATGATATTTTATACTATTTGGGATGATTTACCATACCCAATGTATAATAGAGAATTTTATCGTTCAGATGATATGTTATTAGGTATATCTAAACAATCAGTAAATATTGTAAAAAATGTTTTAAAAAATCACCCAAAACCAGATTGGGCTGTGAAATATATTCCTCATGGGATTGATGAAAAAAAGTTTTTTCCTATCGTTAATGATTTTGAATTTGAAGTATTTAAAAACCAAACTTTAGGGGAAGAATTTGATTTTGTAGTATTTTTTAATTCACGAAATATTAGAAGAAAAAACCCATCAGATATTATTTTATCATGGAAAACATTTTTAGATCAACTACCTGTAGAACAAGCTAAAAAATGTTGTTTATTAATGAAAACAGACATAGTTCATGAAGCTGGAACAGATTTACTAGCAGTTATTAATACTATATGTGATCCTGAAATTCATAAAGTAAAAATAGTTGATAAACGTTTTGGTGATAAAGAAATGAATTACTTATATAATTGTTCTGATGTTCATATGTTTATGACAGATAATGAAGGTTGGGGATTAGGTTTAACTGAATCTCTAACAGCAGGTAGAATGATAATAGCACCAGTACAAGGGGGTATGCAAGACCAGATGCGTTTTGAAGATGAAAATGGTGATTGGATTGATTTTTCAACAGAACATCCATCAAACGCAGATGGTAAATATAAAAAATGTGGTGAGTGGGCAATGCCGATATTCCCTAAAACACGTTCAGTAAAAGGTTCACCTTTAACACCTTATATATTTGCTACTCAGTGTTCTATCGAGGACGCAGCAATTTCATTAATGAAGGTTTATAAAATGGACCCTGAAGAAAGAAAAAGAAGAGGATTAGCAGGTAGAGAATGGGTATTATCAGATGAATCAGGTTTTACAGCAAAAGCTATGGGTCAAGGTTTTATTAATAATATTAATAATTTATTTAAAGAATGGAAACCACAACCTCGATTTACAGTTACTAAAGTAGATGATTCTACTAAATTAAATAACTATAACCCAAACCCAATTAGTTTAACACCAGAATTTTTAAAAGAAATACAATCAATATGAAACCATTATGTATAGTATCGTGTCCAATTGACACATTTTCAGGTTATGGAGCAAGATCACGAGATTTTGTAAAAGCTCTTATACAAGTAAAAGATGAAGAATGGGATATAAGAATTTTACCCCAAATGTGGGGTGAAACTCCCTGGAATTATTTATCAAAAGATAATCCTTTAAGAAAAAGATTTATCAAAAATACAGATGTAATTAAACAACCAGAAATTTGGATCCAAATAACAATTCCAACTGAATTCCAACCTCAAGGACAATTTAATATAGGAGTAACAGCAGGTATTGAATCAACAATATATCCTGGGGAATTTATTGAAGGTAGTAATAGAATGGATTTAAATTTAGTTAGTTCTGAACATTCTAAAAAAGTAGCCTTATCTACTGCTTTTGATAAAGTTGATAATATAACAAAACAAAAAGTAGGTATTGTTAAGATTGAAAAGCCTTTAGAAGTTTTATTTGAGGGTTTAGATTTAGATAAATATTATAAAAAACCTTCTTCTTCAAAAACAAATATATTAAAAGATGTATCTGAAGGTTTTTGTTTTCTCTATACAGGACACTGGTTACCAGGGGAATTAGGTGAAGATAGAAAAAATGTAGGTTTAATGATTAAAACTTTTTTAGAAACTTTTAAGGGGACAACTAACAAAAAACCAGCTTTAATTTTAAAAACAAATAGTATTAATTATTCTTTATTAGATAAAGAAACAATTATGAAAAGAATAAATGTTATAAGAGAAAATATACAAGGTAATTTACCTAATATATATCTTTTACATGGTGAAATGACTGATAAAGAAATGAACTTATTAAATAATGATCCTAAAGTAAAAGCATTTGTAAGTTTTACAAAAGGTGAAGGTTATGGTAGACCTTTAGCTGAAGCCGCAATTACGGGTAAACCTTTAATAGTTTCAAATTGGAGTGGACACACAGATTTTATTAAACCCGATTATAATGTTTTAATAGGGGGAGATTTAAAAAACATCCATGAATCAGCAGCAAATAAATGGCTACTTAAGGATTCTCAGTGGTTTAATATTGATACTAATACTGCAAGTAGAGCTATGAAAGATGTATTTAAAAAATATAAATTATATCTTAAAAATTCACGTAAACAAACACAGTATATTAAAGACAATTGGTCATTTGATAAAATGGTTGAAAAACTAGATAGTTTAATTGTAAAAAAAGACGAACCATCTCCATGGATTCAAAATGTACCTTTAAAACTTCCAAAATTAAAAAAATTAGAAAAAAAATAAAACAAATTATATGGAACAATTAGGAGATAAATTAGTAATAAGCCCCATTTGTGGGGGTAACGCATGTTATGAATCAGAATTCCAAATACAAGAGGGAATAGTAAAAACATGGCTTTGTATGACTAGTGGTTATACCTCAAACACCACAATGACTGTAGATGGTGAAGCGTTAAAACAGTCACTAGAATTAACAGCAGAATTTATTAAATCTTTAAGACAAGATCATGTGCCTCCTGGGGGTGGAGAAAAATTAGCTTGGTTTCCAACTGCAATCACAATGCCCGATAAAGGTATGATATTTCCAGAACCTATTAAAGGAACAGATGATTGGGGGTGGACAGTAGTTAAAGCAATCCCCATTCCCGAAGAGGAACAAGAAAAATATCCAGATCCTACAAACCCAGGTACTTTTTATAAAAATAAAATGGATATGAAAAACATGAAACGTTATAATAAATTAGAATTTATGGATGCTGCAGAAGAATTAGGAATGTTTAATAAAAATTTTAAAAATGAAAATTAGTTACGCAATAACAGTATGCAATGAGCATAAAGAAATAGAAAAATTATTAACATTTTTATTTGAACATAAAAGATCAGAAGACCAAGTTGTTGTTCAAATGGATAACAATGCAACACCAGAAGTTATAAATGTATGTGAAAAATGGGAATCTAAACCCCATAATGAGTATAGTTTAATTCAATTTGATTTAAATAAAAATTTTGCACAATATAAAAATAATTTAAATAAAAACTGTAATGGTAATTGGATATTTCAAATAGATGCTGATGAAATACCAAATGAGTATTTGTTAGAGGCATTACCATTTATATTGGAAGCAAATGATGGTGTAGAAGCATTTTGGGTCCCAAGAGTAAACACAGTTGCGGGCATAACTGAAGAACATATTGCTAAATGGGGGTGGAGAGTAGACGATCAAGGATGGGTAAACTTTCCAGATTGGCAAATGAGAATATATAAAAATGATGAAAATATTTATTGGATAAAACCAGTACATGAACAATTAAAAGGTTATACTAAATTTGCTAATTTACCCGCAGAAGAAAAATATTGTTTATACCACCCAAAAGATATAGGTAGACAAGAAAAACAAAATAGGTTATATGAAAATATTAGTAACGGGGGGTAATGGAATGGTGGGTAAACACCTACAAGAAATTTTACCTGAAGCAATATATGTTGGAAGTAAAGATTATGATTTACGAGATTGGTTAGATGTTGAAAACTTATTTGAAACATTCAAACCAACCCACGTAATTCATTTAGCAGCAAAAGTAGGAGGTATCCAAGATAATTTAGCTAAACCAGCTGAATATTTTGATGATAACATTTTAATAAACACTAATGTGTTAAAAATGTGTAAGTGGTATAATATAAAAAGATTTATAGGAATATTAAGTACTTGTATATATCCTGATGTTGTAAAAAAATACCCTATGAAAGAAAAAGATATGTTTTTAGGGCCCCCTGCAATAAGTAATTTTAGTTATGGTTATGCTAAAAGAAGCCTAGCAGTACAAATAGACGCTTATAATAAACAATATAACACAAAATACAATTATTTAATACCTTGCAATTTATATAGCGAATACGATAATTTTAATGATGAAAGTAAAATGCATTTTATGACTGCATTACTTAAAAAAATCAAACAATCAGATGAAATATTAAGTCTATTAGGTACAGGTAAACCTTTAAGACAATTTATGTATGCTGGTGATTTAGCTAAAATAATTAAAAAAGTTATAGACAATGACATTAATGATAATTTTAATGTGGCTCCTTCAGAAAATTTATCTATAAACGAAATGGCAAATATTTCACTAAACATTTTAGATAAAAACCTTAAAATAAAATATTCAAAACCTAAATTAGATGGTCAATTTAGAAAAGATGTATGCAATAAAAAATTACTAAATCATTTCCCAAACTTTAAATTTACAAGCTTTAAAAAAGGAATTAAAAAAGTATACAATAAAATATGAAAACTGCATTAATAACAGGGATAAATGGACAAGATGGTTCTTATTTAGCTAAATTTTTATTAGATA
>Ga0181407_1000447_pt1 | contig 14140 bp, 8 predicted proteins | sample 30SPOviralmetaG_FD_130136 | JGI IMG/M metagenome (GOLD analysis project Ga0181407, IMG submission 130136) | Marine viral communities from the oligotrophic San Pedro Time Series (SPOT) site, San Pedro Channel, CA, USA - 30 SPOT_SRF_2012-01-26 | ecosystem: Environmental > Aquatic > Marine > Strait...
GATTTTTTACCAATGTATTTTTTGCCTGTTGGGATGTGGGTTGTTTGATAAATAAAGCCGAACGCTTCTTGTGGAAGGTCGGCTATATCATTAATTTCTTTTTTATTATATAACCATTTCATATTTTAATTATTTATTTTCTAAATCTTCTATTCTTTTAGTTAAAGATTCTATTATTTCTTGTTGTTCTTGAGTAGCTTTTATCAACATAGGAATTAAATCACTAGAATTTAAAGTCATATAACCTTCAGGTGTTTGATCTTTAATAACCATATTAGGAATTAAATCTTCAACTTCTTGAGCTATAAAACCTGGTTGGTTTTTTACTTTATCAAATCTATCTTCATAGTTAGGTGAATCTTTTTTCCAATCAAAACGTCGAGGTTTTAATTTTTTAATTATATCAAGTTGTGGTTCTAAATCTTTTATATTTTCTTTAAATCTTCTATCAGAAGAGACATTATTAGTTTCTTGTGTTGATCGTATGGTTCCATGAACCCATAATTTATTTGTACCTGTATGCTCACCTTCTCCTGCTATTCCAACTCTTACTCCTGTTGTATCTTGTGAATCTGTATTTGATTTATTATGACCAAAATCAATGCATTTAGAGGCTCGAGAAACTTCAGTTCCTGCAGTATGTCCGTTTCTAGCATATAATACCCCACGACCATACCAATATCCTGAAGTTCCTAAATCATAAATATCATATACCCCATCTTCTGATGGTGGTGCTTGATCGGTCCACTCCATTAATTTAAATGATTTGAGGTAATAATCCATACTATCCGCGTTACCCTCTGGATCTATAAATATTCCACCTCCTAAACTAGCTAGTTTAATACCACCCTTATCATTTTCCAATCCAAAACTATAAGATTCTCCATCTCTAAAGTGAGTATTAGTAGAAGTTGGGTGGTGTGAATCATAGCTATCTGAATGGTTATTACTAAATATTATTTCTGGGTTTGTTAAATTTGTACTACCGGCTCCCCGGCTTCTTCTTAAACGAATTTTATTGCCATATAATGATGAAGAATGATAAATGTTAGATTTAGTAACAATCTCACCAGTTTCTGAAATTGTTGTCTTTAAAGTAGCACCTGATCTAAACTCAGCCATAAAAGTATTTCCACCACTAGGACCAGAAGTACCATATTTTCGAACAGATAAAGGTGAAAAAGATCCTGTAATTTTTAAACCATCTCCATTAAATGTTAAACTAGATTCCCCATTAAGAGTATCAGTACCCCCAAAAGTTGCAACTCTATCATCATCTCCATTTGTAACTGATGATACTGCTCCTCCACCTCCACCAGCTAATGAAGCAGAAGTAAATATTCCTCCACCAATATTAAGTTCATTACCTGTAAGCATTAATTTAGAGGCTGTAACCTGACCACTTGCACTTATAATAGCTCCACTTGAACTTATATCACCTACTACTGCTAGTTTTGCTGTGGGGGCTAAAGTTCCTATACCAAGATTACCAGTACCGGTAAGAATCATTTTATCAGTTATTCCGGTATGATCAGGTGTAGTAGCAAATATTAAATTACCATTACTTTCTTGATTACCACCTGTATAACCATAATCATCATCATGAACATACGCTAATCGTATAGACCCAGATGCATAGCTATTATCATCTCCTCCTCTAAATTCTAAACCTATAGCTCTTGGATCTGCGGTAATATCTGTTGCGCGCCATCCATCTAATACAAGAAGATTTGTAGTACCAGAAGTAGCAGGTGTTTCTTTTATATGTAAAGTAGCTTGGGGACTCTCTAAAAGATAATTCCCTTGAACAAGTGTTCCAAGTGCAACCTTATTATCTGTTTCAATATATAGTGAACATGTATTTTGATTTCGTCCATTAGTTGAAAATCTTAAAGCATCTGAACTTTCTAATCCTCCACCGTATGTAGAATGACCTGCTAATAATTTTACACTAGAACCATTGGATCTTGAAACCATTAATCCTTGATTTCCTGCATAATCACCATGGAATTTAGCTATTATATTTGAACCATTATCAACTTTATCAGCAACAGTAGTAACTTCTAATGTATGTTCAGGGGTAGTCGTTCCAATTCCTAATTTACCCCCACTAAGATAAGAATTTGCACTCGCAGATATTTTAAGTGAACCTGATAATTCAAGTTGTGAACCTGATACTTCAAGTGAACCTGTAAAGCGATTAATAGGACCTGCAAAACTAGATGTTCCCTTAAATGTTATAGAACCAGGACCTATTACATTAACATCAAACTCACTACCAGTTATAAAAACAGATCCTGTAAATCTATGTTGGTCTATAGATGCAGAATCACCGAAAGTAACACTTTCTGTAGTAGAAAATTTATTAGTGTCTACAAATGTTATACCTCGTATAGAAAATGAATCACCTTCTATATTACCTGAACATGATATAGAACCAGTTACATTTAATGCACCTGATACTATTAAGGATGAAGATAATATTTGAATAGTAGAACCAGTTTCATTTAAGTTTAATGAAGAACTAATTAAATTCTTAAAATCTTGACCTGTAGGGACGTCTCCGTCTTGGAATACTTCACTTAAGTCTACTTTATTTGTTTTAGCCATTTTAGTAAGTTATTTTATTATACATATTATGTATCCCATCTTAATACAATAGTAGTGTCAGTTTCATTTGAAGTCCTTAAGGGTTGACCTAATTTTCCTACTACTAATAATTCATCATTTTCATTATATAAACCCACAGTTGTAATGTAAGGTTTAAAAACTGAACTTGTAGCAAAATCTTTTATATCTGAGGAGTTTTTTCTAATTGATGTATTTAAAGTATGGTTAAATTCATGTTCATCTACAGTACATTGATATTCATATTCATAAATTAGATGTGATCCTTGAAATTGTAAAAAATCTAAACCAAATGGATGACTTATGTTTTGACTACCTCCTACTGTAAATCTACTATTAACTTGAGAAGTTTGGGGGTTAATTATCACACTACCTATTCCACCTTGTCGTGTTGGATTTAAGAAAAGTTTATAATCAGGGTGAGTTATAACAGCTAACCCATTAGGATAAAATATATTTCCTATATAAGGAGATCCATTACTACTTTTATAATGGTTAGTTGTTTGGAGTGTTGTTAATGCTCTATTAAATATTTTAATTTGACTTAAAGATCCACTAAAATAATTAGATTTTCCACCTTTATTTCCTATATATAAATTTGCATTATTACTAGTAGAATTTGTAGTAAAATCATTACCATATCCATTATCTATATTAATATCAGTACTAAGAATAGATCCACTTATTCCAATTCCTAATCGAGAATTTTGTAATCTACATACAATATGTTGAAAAGATCCTGTTTTAATTGATTTAAAAACTTCTGATATAGTACTTCCATCAGATTTCCTAAAATGTATATTAGGAGTATTATCTTTATTCTTAATATAAACTTCAAAAGGATACTGAGGTTCAGCATTTACATCTTTAGATTGAAATGAACCAGTTGCATTTAGGGGATAAGTTCCTGAGGTTCCTTCTAAAGGAGAAGGAATAATAGTTTTAGTAGTTGATTTTCCTATTAAATGAACTTCATCACTTAAATCTAAATTTTTTACATTTACCCAAAATTCAATTGAAAATTCATCTTCTGAATTAAAATTAAATTTTGGATTATGATTAATTTTAATTTCAGAATTAACTCCATTAAAATCCAATAATGGAAAATGACCATCACTAGTATAAAGACTTGATGAACTAAATAGTATTTTTTTATAATTTATGTTATTTAAAAAATAACTATCATCATGATCTTTAAATAAAGTATCATACCCATCAATTCCTTTTTCTTTTATAGTTATATTATCATAAGAAGAAGTTCCTGGTGAATCTGGATTTCCATTTTTATTAGCTCTAAAATAAATTTTTATATCATTATTATCTATTGCAGTATAAGTAAATGTTTTTGATGTATTGGGTGTTATACTATTATCAGATGTATAATTAGATATATAAACACTTCCTGTATCTCCTTCTAATACATCGAATGATAATTGATATGTTTTTCCCTGAATAGCAGGTTGATTAAATCTTACTCCTAAATTTGATCTACCACTAGCTGTTGGGTGGGCTTTTATAACTAATTTTTCATTTTCTATAGATGCTGAATTAGCATGTCCATATGTAATAAAAGGACCAAATTGGTCATTACCAGCAGCAGGGACTACATCAGCTACACCTGTAAAAGTACCATTTTTAAATAATTGGGGAGCATGTACTGTGTTGACTTTTCTTTTACCTTTTCTATAAAAAGAAGAATTAGGTCTAAAACCATCTAAAGCATAATTTTCAATAGTATTTAAATCATATTTTTTAAATCCTTTAACTGGGCCTATATCTAGTAAAATAGAACGAGGATCAGTAACATAATCATCAACATTTGTACCACTAATTATAAGATTTCCAAAAGAATCATCTATTGCTGTTTGGAAACCTGAAGAAATTATAAGAGAACTGGGTTTAACATAATGACCATAAAAACCTGCAGGGATTGATAATATATTAACTTCACCATATAAAACTCTTTTTTGTTTTAAATAATTAATATTACCAAATTTATTACCTACATCTGTTTTATAATTTTTATAAAATAAATGGTCTATTTGAGAGTATTTTATATTACCACTATTATATAAATCTACAGATTCAGATGTCCAAGAAGAACTAAAATAAGTTATTTGATTAGGGGATGATGATGCTGATGTAAAGTTATATTGTTTATTAGCATTAAAAGGTATTACTGAATAATCTTGGGATGAAATGTTTTTGTATGCTGACATCTAATAAACATTTTAATAGTCTAATTTAATTCTAATAAGAGCTTCTTTTGAAAATTCTTTAGTTATTGGTTGACTTAATTTAGCTACTGCAAGTAAGTTGCCAGAAGTATCATATAAACCTACTGTTGTTATATATACTTTTGGGTTGTTTTCCATATCACTATAGACTAAATTACCATTACTATCCCTAAATGTAGGATTAGTAGTATAGTTATATGCACGATTTTTTATTCTAGCAAAATAATATTGAGCACTAACTTTTTCTTCACTATCTATTTCAAAATTACTACCACTATTTATAGATTCAAGAAATTTTACGTGATTATTATTAGCTGTATTAGAGTCTATTTGGGGAGTTAATGCCCCATAACTTTGACTATAATTAGCTCCCTCATGTATACCTCCTGATAAATGAAAGGATAATGCTGATGGATTAAGTATTATAAATCCACTATCTGGATAAAAGAAACCATATGAACCACTGTCTGCGGGATGATTACTAGTTAAAGTACTACCTAACCTTACACCACTTGAACCTGAAACTATATTAAATTGTCTACCTGCATTAGTAATAGTAGCAGAACCTGTTGTTGTTATTGAATCATCAGTAAGATGAATTTTACCAACACCTGAACCTGAAGCTAATGTAAGATTTAATGTACCTGGTTTTAAATTATGTTTATAGCGAGATCTATTAATATTAATAATATAAATATCATCTGGTGTATAACCATTAAATGTAAAATTAGTAGTACTATCACCATGTACTAATTGGCGATATTGATTGTATATAACACTAGTAGGACTATAACTAGGAGCACTTGCATTAAAAGCAAGAGCTCCAGAACCTGCTTTATGACCATAAGCTACAGAATATTGAATACTTGAAGTAGTAGCATCATTATGTACATCTATAAAAAATGCACCTGAACTTGTTGGGGAAGTAAAAACTGCTTGAGTAGAAGAAGTAAATACTGTTGTTAATTTATTAGTATTATTTGTCCAAGTAGAAGTTCCTATTTTAGTAGTTTCACTTAAAAAATCATTATTAGGGTCAAATAGTTCCATAGTTAATTAATTATTTTTTTATTATTTTATAAAGGTGATGCACCTCCAGATGTTCCACCTGATGCATCACTTCCACCAGTAGATTCTTTATTTATTGTAATAGCTATTGTTTTTCTTGCACCTGTGTCTTTACCTTCAATAGTTGCAGTTGTTATTAATGATGTATTATTACCAAATATAGATGTATTATTTGTAGCTATAAGATTAAATGATGTTCCTACAGCAGTTGCACTTACTGCAGTTCCATCTGAATAAGTATCTGTATTAATTACATTACCCGCTCCTGCATTTAAAGAAGAAAATAATCTTCTATCTGCTATAGTTATCATATAGTTAGTTTCAACTTGCCCTGTGGCACCTCCACCACTTAAATAATCTGTTTTAGGATTAATAGTTATATCACCATTTCTAGAAATTTCTAAATTACCTATATTAGAAATTATAGGAATTTTAGTACTACCTCTGTCTAAAGTCACTAATTTATGTCTCATCATATTATTTTCATCTGGAAAAGCTTCTAATATAGGCATGTTTTCTATAGCCTGTCCAGCAAATTGTGTTCCATCTGGATGGTTAATATTATATAAGGCATAATCTATTTCATCATCTGCTAAAGCAAAATGAGTTATATTAAAATTTCCTTGTGAAAGTAATTCTCGACCTTTTTTAGTTAGAATTGCGTCTACTGTAATTGAACTGTTATCTAAGTATCCCATTGTAATTATGTTTTGTTATAAATATATATAATTTTAAAAAGTTACACATTTATTATATTTGAAGCTAATTCTAAAAATTCTTCTAATTTATTCTCTATATTAGGGTGTAAATTTTCAGGTATTACTGCGTAGCCTTTAGTTCCTATTCCATCAGGTAATTCATTACCTTTGTCTAAATTTATTATTAAAGATGGACTATTTCTTAATACAGATAATTGATGACTAGAAAAAGGGTAAAAATAAGAGGCTGATATTGTTCTAGTAGCTTCTAATATTGCTCCGCTACCTGTATTAATTTGGTAAGTATAAGTTCTATGAGAAAATTTAGATGAAGTTAAAGTACTTTGAAAAAATCTTGATCCCTGTAGTTCAGTTGTAGGGATAAAACCTGTATAATCACGATATATACTACCTGATATTTTTTCTTCTTCTTCTAAAAATGCATCATATCTTGCACCTATACGAAGGGAACTTGAAACAAAATTTTCAGTAGAACCTGTATTAGATGTTACATGGGGATAAGTAATCTCCATAGTAGCAATAGATTCTTGTTTATTATTAGGTATTGCATATTTCCCTTTTTCAAAAGTAATAAAAAATTTGTTTCTATTTTTAGCAATTTCCCAATATACAATTTTATCATAAAAAGATGTTAAACTACTTCCTGTGATTGTTGGTATATATGTTGTTGGATTTAATAAGGGATCAGCCATAATTTATTCTGTTTGTTTATATCCTGGGAATTGATTTATTTCTTCATCTGTGTAACCATCCGATTCAACTGTTGGTGGTATATAACTTGAAGAAATAGGATTTAATTCATTAATACTAGTTATTGTATCATTATATATTGATAATTCTGTTGGTAAATTACTACTCATACTTATAGAATTAGATGTAAATAATGAATGACTATTTACAGCTGTCATACCAAAACTAAATAATCCACCACCTGGTGTAGATCCTGAGGCTAAATTATTAGTAAAGGTTCCTTGGTTATGTCTTGTTCCAAATCCTCCGAATACCCCATCTTCATGACCATTATTATTTGCTTGATAAGCATAAACTTTCATTAAAAGTCCTCTATTAAATTTAACATGATGGGAATTAGATAAATTATTAGATTTTTCTCTATCTAATAATCTTACTTTAGCTTTTGATCCTTCAGGAAAATTATCGATTATCATTTGATTAAAAGCATCATCTTCTATACTTTCTCGTGTAATAATCTCCTCAATAGCTTCACTTCCATTTTTATTAGGATTTATTAATATAATTTTATCTATATTAAGATAACTGTGATTTTCAATTTCAACTAAAGAATTTTCAGTATCTAAAGAACCTTCTTGAATGTTATTCCCAATAAATAAAGCTACTGTTTTATTTTCTATGACAGGTTTAGGGCCATAAGGGTATAAAATATCAAAATTATTTGTAATATTTTTTTTTCGTTTTAAAATATTTTTATCATAATTAAAAATAAATTTATTAATTTGGGCCCCTATAAGTTTAGAACCATCATAACGAGGATTTTTCCATCCATCTAAATCTAAAATACTATCATTAAATTCTATATTATAATCTTTTTGTCTGTATTCTTGTAATTTATCAGGGATGAATGCTTGGATAAAATCTATTCCTATTGTATGAGCTGATTCTACTGATGAGAATCTAAATTCAAAGGCTTTAACTTTTATAGGGTTTATAAGAGGTTGGGTAAATAAAAATTCATTATTTGCACCATCATCATCTGAACCCGGATTTGGAAAATTACCAATTGTACCTATTGATCCATGTTGGGGATTATTTATTTTATTATCATTTTCATCATAAAATGTAAGTGTACCTGTTTTAACTCCTGTTGTGTCTGCAAAATTTATTATAACTTTATTTAAATATTGGGGGTAATTAAATGTGTATTTAAGGAAAGGTATAGCTGAACTAAGAACTACACCACCAAAAGAATTAATAGTAGTATTATTTACTGAGGGATTTAATATATTACTAACATTATTTAATACAGGAGAAGATGTCTCTGAAGTAAGTGAAAAATTATTAGTATTTAATGTTAATTGTGTGTAACCCATTTCTTAATTATTAATTAATTTGTCTTAATTGATAATACCTATTAGATAATTTATTTTTCATCACATTCCCATCAGTTGCGGATTGACCTACTTCAAATGTTACATATTCTTCCATATCTAAAGTAAAATTAGTTCCTTGTTCTTGTCTTTGTTGATTACTACCTGTAGTTTGAAGTAAATTATTAGTTGATACAACTGAAGAACCACTTAAATTAGAAAGACTATTAGGTTCTACTTCAAATTCGAATGTTTGGTATGAATTTGTTAACATACTTTGATCTACACCTGTAGTAGGTAAGGATCTTTTGATTTTTTTTCTTTCTAAATAATGTGGTTCAATTACTAATCCTGTTTTTAGGTTAGCTTTCATAGGAACCCATTGTTCTATTAATTTAAAAAGTGTATGATCAATATATTGTACTAATTTAATATAATCCCAATAATTATATCTATTTTTGACTTTTTTAAAGTATATGTCTTTTATATTAGCTAAATCATTATATATAGAGGATGTTTGATCTGATGGTAATGGTGAACCAATATAATCATCTAATCTAAATGAGCCTAATGTATATAATATGTCTTCATTTATTTCAGTAGTAGGTGAAAAATATACTCCTAAATCAGGATAATCTAAAGGTTGTCTGTCTAACGTAGACGTTTCTGATTTTAAATTAGGTAATAATATGTCATCATCTACAGTACCTTCATCTATTCTAACTTTTTCACTTGTCATAGATTTACCAACTGTGTCAGGAGTAGGTAAATGATGAGTTTCAATTACTTCTTCCCATTTTTGAGTAGACATATTACTAGTAGTAATTTTTTCTTTAAAAATTAAATTATTTATTACTACATTTAAATTAGAAACTCCAGATCTTTTAATTATAAATGGATTTTCACCTGCAATAGAACTAGTTCTATTAAAAACATGTTCAACTGTATGGGTTCCTACTGTAGTATTAAGTGTAGTATTACCAATACCATAATTATTTTCTATTACTAAACCTGAATCATGATTGGATTCAATAATATCATAAGTTAATGTATAAGTTCTACCTAATTCAACAGTATTAAGATGACCATTCCATTTATATATAATATAAGCAATTTCCCCTGCTGAATTGTTTTGAATTCTCATACCCCCACCATCTATAAAAGGTTCAGGATCAAAATTCTTTGCACTAGTAAACCAAACCTTTGTATCATGAACATATGAACCCGCAGTGAAAACAAGATCAGGTGAAAATTTAGTAAAATCACTATATTCTATTAAATTAGAATTTATTAAATAATTTATGTCTTGATTTGGATGGAAACTTGAACTATCTTCTAAATCATTACTTCCTAAAGGTAATCTTAATACTACATTTTTATAAGATGAAGATGGAGTATTACCACTATACATAAATGGTTCAAGAGCATGTTTTGTAAGAGTATCATCTGAAAGAAGTTCACCGTAATGGTATTTTATTTCTTGAATAGATCCAGAATAACGTAAATTAGTTGGGGTGTAGTTATATGAATTTAATTTTAAACCAGCAGGTAGACCTCCTATATAGCAAAATCTAGCACCTGCTTTAGTGTCACCAAACTGTGTGAAACTAGTAACTCCATCAGTGTAGATATCTGCTCCCTGATTATTTCGTATAAAAGAATTATCTAATCCCCATGCATTAGCTTGAAAATAAAAAGGTAATCCATCAAAAAAATTAATTACTTTAGTATTAGTTTTTAAAAAATTAGATTGATATGCTCCAAATGTAATTTTAACTTTATGTTCATTAAGATTAATTGGATTATTTTGAACTTCTTCAGCTCCAATAAAAATATTCCAAAAATCTCCATTATATACTGGAAAATAATCTGTATGTTTTTTTGCCCTCCCATCATTAGTAATAAATGTTAATCTTCCATATTGAGTAGAATCTCCTGAAGATGATATATCATTTCCAATGTAGGGTTCTAATATAAGGTGGGGTTCTCTAGAAATTTCTTTTGATCCAGATAATGAAAATAAATGATAATTTTCTTCTGATCTAAAAGGTTTAATTCTAAATTCAACAGTTTTAGCTGATGCTGAAATATCATTAGTGTAAGGAGATTGCCATTTAGTTTTTATAAAATATCCATTAAGACCAGAATCACCATTTAAAGCTAATCCTGATTTTTCATAACTAAATGTTTTGTATGTAGTTTTATCTCTAGTAGAACCACCAAATTCTTTGATATTAAGTATAGTAGATGGAACACCATAACAACTCATGAGTGCTCTAAGACCACGCTCAGTACCTTTAGTTTTTAATAAGTAAGGCGCATTATGATATAAACGTTTCCAAATTTCTCTTGTAATATCTCCCTTAGGTACTGAACCTGCATTTGAAGCAGTTACTAATGTTTGGTTAGCAGGTACATCATAAAATAAACTACCCGTAGTACCTTCACCTAAAATATATTCTATTAAATTTGAATTTTCAAATTGATCAAATGTTTCTAAACCTAAACTTTTTAAAGAAAGATAAACTAAATCTTTTGATATACCTCTTAAATTATCTGTGTTGTTAACTTCTGTGAGATGTTTTATATAGAGCCAAGTTTGATCAAAATGTTGGCCTATCATATTTACAAAAGTATTATAAAATGAGTTATCAGAATTTTCAACTATATGATTAGGGATAAAGTTTATTAAATTATCTTTATTTTGTCTATCATATAAAGAAGCCGATAATAATTGCCCACCATAATTTGGAAAACTATCTTTTTCATCCCCTATCCAAGTTTTTACTTGGGAAGAAGAGATTGAATATAAGGTATAGGGAGAAGTTGTATTAGATTTAGGCCAAGATGCTAAAGATCCTGAATTATAATATAAAAATCTTTCATAACCATCAAATCCTTTAATTAGATTAGTTTGTTTAGTTTTAATATCTTCTTTATTATTTTTAATGTATATTGAAGAAGAAGTTATTCCTGTGATTGAATTTATGTCATTAAGTTGAGAATCATATAATTCAAGTAATTCTATTTTATATTTAAAGTTTTTTAATCTTTCTAAAGCACTACCAAAATGAACAAAATTTTCAAAATGATATGCTGATTTATCAATTATAGCTTCATCACTAGAAGAAATAGGTGGGATATAATCATATACTACATTAGGTATGTCTTTTTTTTCTAATTGATTTAATAAATTTTGGTATGATGAGGTTAATGTATATTCTAAAATTTCATCATAATTTTTATAACTTGAAGGAACACTATTATTTAATCTAACATCAATTTTAAAATTAGGACCTTTTAAATTTACACTATCATCTACAAAATCTATACCTCCTAAATCAATATCTATTATAATAGAATCCGATATATCAGTTATTATATTAAAATTATTGTTTAAAGATAATTCATTAGGTAAAGATTGAGCTAGTTTAATTAATATTTCGTGTTTATTTGGATTTTGATTTAAAATTAAATTAACACCAGGAATATTTTGATTTTGACCAAAATTTAAAATAAAATCTACAAAAGAAATTGAACTTTCTATTTCATTTATAAATCCTTGAACCGCATTATCAAATTCAGAATTATTAATATTACCTGCAATTGCTCTAAGTTCAGTTCTTGATGGTGAAATTTCTTTTAAAGTAAATATTTTAGATAAAGTATTAAATATTTTTTTACGTTGTATATTAAATACTAATTTATATTTACCCGAAAGATACCCGTTAGTATTTAATACCTGTACGGGGTCCATGTTAATTTCTTTAGGAGTAGGTTGAGTATAATTTGTAAAATTACTTACTGAAGATAATAATTGATTACTTTGATTAAATATATGTAATTCTATATAATCTTGGGGCAGACCAAAATCAAAACTTAATGTTTTCTTTACTACAGAATTATTAAGATTTAATCTTTGTTGTGTTGATATGTTTTGTATTTCAGCCATTAATTAAATAATTTATTCTTCTGTTAAATCAATTCCTGGAAAAAACTCTGAAAAATTCCCATCATTCCATTTACCTTCAAATTCATTTCTTTCTGAATTAGGAATATCACTATTTACAATTGTGTGGATATCTGTTATAATACTATAAGTGTTTATAGTTGCATCTTTTAGTAATGTCCATATTTTTTTATACCTTACTAATGTATCTCTAGCAGCATTTAATTTATTATATGGCTGTGTAATTTTTTGTGTAGAATCATTAATGTAAGATAATTGTTTTTGGTCATTTCCTAAAAGTTGATCTAATAATAGCTGTCCATTAGTTCTTTCTTCTTCAGTATAACCATATTTTATATCCCTTAAATATTCATTTCTTAAAATTTCTATTTGTTTTTCTTGTCTCCAAGCATTTCTAATAGCATCTTCTATAATTGGTTTTCCTTCTTCAATAAGTTTGCGCCGATTATACTGTCCACCACCACTATTAAGATATTGTTCCCACCAAGAATTATTTGTTATATTATCTATTGATATTTGATTTTGCTGAGTTATATTAGCTTGTAATCTTCGTTCTTCATTTTTAGCTCCTGGATAAGCTATATCTTCTATATCTAATTTAGGTCCTTTATCTAAACCATCTATGATAGATTGAGGAACAGCTAAAACTACTTCATTATAATCTATAGTAAAAGGAAAACCTAAAGAAGCTTTTAATGCTAAAAAAGCATCACCATCATCCTCACCTACTACTTTTCTTGCTAAACCTCTATCCATATAATGGATATTATACCCCTGAGGAAACCCCTTATTACTCATAGGTGCTAATATAGTTCCATTAGGATAAAATGGATTTTCATTTTCAGTTTCATTAAGTTGTTCTGTAAGTCTTATTACTTCTTCTCTAAGTGAATCAACTTCTACTTGAAGAGGATTTTGATAATTATCTACATAATTTTGACTTTTATTTATTAAAGTAGTATGAGATTGATCTCCAGTTTTAGGAATGTTATAAAATAAATTATCGTACATAGAGAAAAACCTACTAATATTTACTGGATCTTTTGTTTTAAATAATTCTGTAAAAGATCTGTTAATAAATTCATTAGCTGATTGAGCTCCATAAACTATTTTAGATGTTTTTATATTTTCTTCAGCCATTATCTAACTACTTTAAAATGATAATTATCATCATATATTTGTGTACCATCATTATTTATATGTTTAAATAAAATACGGTAGTACCTTTCTGGTTGTAATCCATTCATATATAATTTAAAAAACATACCTTCATTATCTGCACTTAATTTAGTACAATTATTATCAAAAGGGATAACTACTTCTTCTGTGTGGGCATCTCTAATACTATAATATGAAGATGTTGTAAAATATCCAGGATTTAAATAATTTGATGAAGTAACAAATGATCTATTTGGATATTTGTCTCTTACATGGATTTTAATTTTAGCTACATCA
>Ga0181407_1000449_pt1 | contig 14101 bp, 12 predicted proteins | sample 30SPOviralmetaG_FD_130136 | JGI IMG/M metagenome (GOLD analysis project Ga0181407, IMG submission 130136) | Marine viral communities from the oligotrophic San Pedro Time Series (SPOT) site, San Pedro Channel, CA, USA - 30 SPOT_SRF_2012-01-26 | ecosystem: Environmental > Aquatic > Marine > Strait...
AAGTATCATCTGCAACTTATGATAATGCGTCTTGTAATTTTATTTTTGATGTCACAAGTACATCTACACATAAGGCAAGATTTTCTTTTGCTGCCGACAATTCAAGCACAGGATTTGAGGGTAATACTAATATCAATAGTAATAGTGTGACATTTATAAGATTAGGAGATACATAAAATGGATATTAATGGCAGAGCAAATCACATAGAAGATTATTTAGTTTCATTACATACTGGACAATGGTTCGGTTGGAGTGATAGCAAAAATAAAGTTTATGCTAATTTAATCATACATGATGACAGTAAATCTAAACCTACTGAACAAGAATGTATTGATGGCTTAGCAACTTTACAATCTGATTATGATACAGCAGAAGCAAATGCAGAAACTAAAAAAGCATCAGGTAAACAAAAGTTAAAAGATTTAGGTTTAGACGATGATGAGATAAAAGCATTAATAGGAGCATAACATGGCTCTACTCTTTGCTAACAACAACTCCTTATCAGCAATCACAACTAAACCAAGTGGTTTAAGTGGTGGTTCAATGAACCTTATCTCTACACAAACTGCATCTGGTTCATCTACAATATCTTTTACATCTGGTATTGATAGCACCTATGATTCTTATGTGTTTAAGTTTTATGACATACACCCAGCTACTAACAATGTTGGTCTTTCATTTAATTTTTCAGTAGATAGTGGTTCAAATTATAATGTAGCAAAAACAACAACTACTTTTAGAGCATATCATGATGAATCAGATTCAGAAGCAGCATTAGAGTATGATCTTGGTCAAGATTTAGCACAAGGCACAGGATTTCAAAGAATATTGCGTTTTATAGGAAATGGTAATGATGAATGTGGTAGTGGCGAAATGTTTTTATTTTCTCCATCATCAACTACATTTGTAAAACATTTTATAGCTACAGGTAATACTTATTGGGGTGATGGTGATTATAGTATGAATGATTTTACTGCTGGATATGGAAATACAACTTCTGCAGTTGATGCAGTGCAATTTAAAATGAGTTCTGGTAATATAGATAGTGGAGTAATAAAATTATATGGGGTATCATAAATGAACAACATTCGCAAAGAGGTTTGCTCATGGCATTAGTTAAATACAACAACAATAGCATAAGTGCTGTAACCTCTGCTTCTTCAATACCAAGTGGAGCATTAACACATATTAAAACTTTAACTGCTAGTAGTTCAGCAACATTGTCATTCGTAGATGGAAGTTCAGATGTAGTCTTGGATAGCACATATCCTATTTATGTTTTTAAGTTTATTAATATGCATCCATCAGAAGATGGTAGAAAAGTAACTTTTCAAGCAAATGCTTCTGGTGGAAGTGGTTATAATGAAAGTATAACTAGCACATTTTTTTTAGCATCACATAGAGAAGATGATAGTTCGGCTTCATTAAGTTATAATGCAAATGAGGATCAAGCTAATGGTACAAGTTTTCAAAATTTTACTTCTCCTATTGGTAATGGCAATGATGAAAGTGGTAGTGGAGAACTTTGGTTATATGGAATTTCATCAACAACTTTTGTAAAACACTTCATGGCTAATTTTCAAATTTATGAAGATAATAGTGCATCTGTTAATACTTATGCTGCTGGATATTTTAATACAACTTCTGCACTTGATGAGTTTCAGTTTAAATTTAATTCTGGTAATATGGATAGTGGTACAATCAAACTCTATGGAATTAAGGATAGCTAATGTCAATTATTAAACTAAATAATAATGGAGTAAAGAACGCAACTGCTTTTGGAAGTATTACAGGATTAGGCAGTATGACATTTATTAAAAAGCTAACAGCTTCTAGTTCTGCAACCTTATCTTTTGTTGATGGCTCTAGTAGTGTTGTGTTAGATGATACTTATAAGGAATATTTATTTACTTTTAATAATATGCACCCAGCTACTGATAATAAATCATTTCAATTTAATATGAGTGTAGATAGTGGAAGTAATTATAATGTAACAAAAACTACAACAGATTTTTTAGCTTATACTTATGAGGGAAGTGAAAATCCATCTGCATTAGCTTATAACTCTGGTTTAGCACAATCTACAAATTTTCAAGATATATCTTCAGTTTGTGGTAATGATAATGACCAATCTACTAGTGGATATTTACATATATTTAATCCATCATCAACTACTTTTGTAAAACATTTTATTTCAAAATCGTTTAGTTCTAATCATGATAATGCAACTGTTAATTTTTTTGCAGCTGGTTATGGAAATACCACAAGTGCAGTAGATGCTATTCAATTTAAATTTAGTTCTGGCAACACAGATGCTGGAGATATTTGCCTTTATGGTATTGCTTAACAATTAACAATGGAGTATAAATAATTATGCCAAGACATCACAATATAAATGGGAACATAGTTCCTTTCACAGCAGAAGAAGAAGCACAAAGAGATGCTGAAGAAAAAGCGTGGTCAGATAGTGCTCTTGCTAGAGCACAGGCTAACCTTAGATCTAGAAGAGATGCTCTTTTAGCTGCGACTGACTTCTATGCTTTATCTGATGTTACTATGTCAGATGACATGAAAACATACAGACAAAATCTTAGAGATTTACCTGGTGGTAAAGATACTGTTGAAAAATGTGAAAATGCTACGTGGCCAACTAAACCATAAGGTAATTTATTATGTTACAAAAGGTAAAATTTGCACCTGGATTTAATAAACAAGTTACATCTACCGGTGGTGAAAGCCAATGGGTTGCAGGTGATAATGTTCGTTTTAGATATAGTAGCCCTGAAAAAATAGGTGGATGGTCTCAATTAGGGTCTATTGATATTACAGGTCGAAATACTGCTATTCATCATTTTGTAAATACGTCCGGTATTAAATATGCAGTATTAGGTACAAACAGAATTTTATATGCATATTCTGGTGGTATATTTTATGACATACATCCAATTAAAAATACTACAACTTTAACAAGTGCTTTTAGTACAACTAATGGTTCATCAACCGTAACATTAACATTTTCATCAGCACATAATATAAACAAATTTGATATTATATTATTAGATAATTTTACATCTATTACTAACTCTAATTTTAATTCATCAAATTTTGATGATAATAAATTTATGGTAACATCAATACCAACAGATACAACACTTACAATCGATACCGGATCTAATGAATCTGGATCTGGTGCAACTACATCAGGCGGTATTAGAGTTAAACATTATTATCCTGTTGGACCTGCAGTTGAAGTTGCAACAACAGGTTGGGGTCTTGGATCATGGGGTGGTCAACAAGCTGGTCAGTTTACATCAACATTATCATCAGGAATTAATGCAAGTGTAACATCATTAACAATGGCAAGTTCTTCTTCTTTTCCATCAACAGGAACTGTACAAATAGGAACAGAGCTAATTACATATACAGGAAATAGCGGTGGAACATTATCAGGACTAACAAGAGGTGCTAATGGTACAACCGCAGCAACACATTCATCAGGTGCAACTGTAACAGATGCATCTAGTTTTTTTGCATGGAATGCTGCAGCATCAGGAGATATTGTAACTGCACCAGGTTTATGGTCTTTAGATAATTTAGGTAACAAACTTATCGCAACTATTAATGGCGGTGAAAGTTTTGAATGGAACTCAAACCCAACTGATGCAAACTCTACTAGAGCAACTATTATAACAGGTGCACCAACGGCTTCTGCATTTAGTTTAGTATCTACACCAGACCGTCACTTAATATTTTTTGGAACAGAAACAACTATTGGTACAAAGTCTACACAAGATGAAATGTTTATAAGATTCTCTTCTCAAGAAGATATTAATACTTATACACCTTCAGCTACTAACACTGCTGGTACTCAAAGACTTGCAGATGGATCTAAAATTATGGGAGCTATTAGAGGTAGAGATGCAATTTATATTTGGACTGATACTGCATTATTTATTATGCGTTTTGTTGGTCCACCATTTACATTCTCGTTCCAACAGGTTGGTACTAACTGTGGATTAATTGGACAAAATGCAGCTGTTGAAGTTGACGGTGCTGCATACTGGATGTCAGAAAATGGTTTTTTTAGATACACAGGTAAACTAGAATCACTACCGTGTTTAGTTGAAGATTTTGTATTTGACGATATTAATACAACACCTAAACAACATATTAATGCTGGATTAAATAACTTGTTTGGTGAGGTCATGTGGTTTTATCCAAGTTCAAGTTCTGGAACTGTAAACAGAGTTGTAACATACAATTATCTAGACTCAAGTTCCGAGCGACCAGTATGGACTACAGGGACTTTAGCAAGAACAGCATGGCAAGACTCAGCAGTATTTGGTAAACCTCATGCAACAGAATATGATTCAAGTGGTACAACTGCAACAACAGATAGTAATTATATTTATGGTAATACTGATGGCACTTCAACATATTATGAACATGAAACAGGATTAAATCAAGTTAAAGCTGGTCAAACATCTGCTATTACTGCATCAATTGAATCTGGAGATTTTGATATTGGACAACAAGGTTTAACTGGTGATGGTGAATTTATGATGAAGATAAGAAGAGTCATACCAGATTTTTTAGCACAAACAGGTGATACTAGAGTTACATTAAATTTAAGAGACTTTCCAAATGACTCACAAGCAAGTTCATCTCTTGGTCCATTTACAATAACATCTAGCACACAAAAAATAGATACACGTGCTAGAGCTAGATCAATATCGTTAAAAATAGATAACACAAGCACAAGTCAATTTTGGAAAGTAGGAACGTTTAGAATTGATTATCAACCAGATGGAAGAAGATAATGGCAAGAATTGTACAATCATTAACACAACCTGATACAGAGTATAATCAACAAACTCAACAATCTTTTGTAAGAGACATAGATAGTATTGTACAAAAATTAAATACTACCTATCAACAAGATTTAAAAGACGAAGCAGAAGCGGAGGCATACTTCTTTGGCTAATTCATTTATAAATAAAAAAGTAGATTTAACGACTACATCAGCTACAACACTGTACACAGTGCCAACAGCCACTACCGCTATTGTAAAATCTATATTAGTATCAGAAGATTCTGGTAATGCAGATACTATAACAATTACTATTACAGATACCAGTGATAACGTATTTAGCTTATTTAAGACAAAGTCTATATCTGCTAATGGAACAACAGAATTATTATCAGCCCCTTTAGTATTAGAGGAAAGTGAGATACTAAAAGTGACTGCAGCAACAGCTAATAGACTACATGTAGTTCTTTCGGCCTTACAATCTAAGCCTAGAGAAGTTATAACATAGTCTTGATTTACTTGTTAAAAACAAGTATTAGTATAAATCCAGGTGTAATTCCTGCCTAAATAATATAAACAAAATTTAATATATATGATTACAAGATCTCAAATGCGAAGACAATTACGTGCACAAGGTGGTATTATGAATGTAGAACCTAGAAAAAAATTTGGTGTTGGTAGTGTCTTTCAAGATTTTAAAGATAAAGTTGTTGACAGAACTAGAAAAATTATACCAAATGAATTAGCAAATGTTGCTGTTAAAGCTGCACCTTTTGTTGCAATGATTCCAGGTTATGGACCAGCAGCTGCTGGTATTATGAGAGGTTTAGGTAGACTTGATCAAAGAGGAAATTTAACTGATGCTGTAAAACAAGGTTTATTATTTTATGGTGGAGGAAAAGCTTTTGGAGCTGGCATGGAGAAAGCAGGATTAAGAGATCCTGGTGCTAGTGGAATAGGTGAATTTTTTAATGAAGGAGCTAGAAGTAAAGCGGGTAGTTTATTTAAATCTCAAGAAGCAGCCGGAACTGCAAAAACAGCAAGTGATGCTGAAAAAGGTGTTGGCATAATAAAAACAGCAACAGATGCAACAATTGGTAAGATACCTGGATTAAAAGCTTTACCACCATTTGTTCAACAACAATTATTTGTAGGTGGTGTTACAGCAGGAGCATCTGCATTAGCAAGTTACTTTCAAGGAGACTTTAGAGAACAAGAACCTGGTGAAACTATGGAAGAATATCTAGCTGCAAGAAAAGATGTAGTTGGAAAACAAATGAGAGTTTATATGGATAACTATTATGCAAATGATCCAGAGTATTCAGCATTAGATGATGCAGGTAGAAATGCATTTGTTGCAAGATACAATGTTCGTGATGGTGGTAGAATAGGATATCAAGTTGGTGGTATTAGTTCAGCTAATACACTTGCAGAAAACATAGCTCGTAATAGAGCTAACCAATCTTTTATAAAACAATTTTTTCAACCTGCTGGTGTTCAAATGACATACACAGGAACTCCTTCTGCAGATAAAATAGCAAAAGAAGGTTTTAAAGCAGGAAGACCAACAGGAGGTTTTAAACTTAGAGCAGCTGATTTATTTCAAAAAGGTCCTAAAACATTTACAACACCCAACATAGATGTTGCTAAAACATATGGAAAAACCATACCAGTATTATCCTCAACTGGAAACGTTAGATTACCTAGTGGAGGTATTCCTGGTTCAACTTTAGGACAAGCAATTAAAAATATTGGTCAAACTAAATTTGGAACTGAAGTTATACAAACTCCTGAACAAGCTACTAAAGGAATGCAACTAGCTAAAAAAGCACAAGATAGAGCAACAAGAGGTGTTTCTTCTGCTGCTAAAAGACTTGTAGCAGGAGAGACTGTAAAAGGTTTAGGAAGTAAAGTTGGTTTAGGAACTTTAGCAAAAAATGTTTTAGGCAGAGCTAATTTACCTTTAACAGTTGGAATGACTGCTTTTGACATAGCAAAAGAAACACCAACAATTCAAAAAGTAGGAACTTCTATTGGAGAAGGACTTTACAATTTATTAAACCCAGAAGCAGCAACTCCGACACCTGATGCTGGTACAGATAGACCAACAATGGCAGATGTTGCGGGTCCAGCTAAAACATTTACACCTGACTCAGAAGGTTTTGCAGCTTACGAAGGTATAGTTCCTGGATTTAAAGCTAAAAAAAGATCTGACGGAAGGTTTGAATATAAAGCACCAGATGGTCAAATATATGGACCAGATACTTATACAGATATTGCAGTAGGTAAATATCCAAATATTTATGATCCTAATAGACCAACAATGGCAGATGTTGCGGGTCCAACCCCACCAACTATGTTAAGTAGAAGTGATTTTTTTGATCAAGCAGATTCATGGAAAGAATGGAGGGAAACAAGTAATAAATTACAAGAAGAGGAAAGAAAATATTATGAAAATTTAGGAAATCCAGGTGGCTCGTACAATCCAGATTCTCAACCCGAGTATCTTAAAAATTTACGAGATAAAAAAAGAAAATTATATGCTCAAACATGGAATGATTATTACGAATATGAAACAAAAAAAAATAAAGAATTTAAAGAATATGAAAAAAATCTAGCATCAGGCGGCAGGGTTGGTTTGATGGGTGGAGCTATGCCAACAGGTATCATGAGATCAAATAAAGCTGGAGTCATGGAACGAGACTACAGAGATGAAGGTGGCTTTGTGCCAGTAGGTATTAAAGAAAAAGCAGATGACGTACCAGCTATGTTATCAAAAAATGAGTTTGTTTTTACAGCAGATGCTGTAAGAGGAGCAGGTAATGGTAGCATTGAAAAAGGGGCACAAAAGATGTATGATACTATGAAAAATTTAGAGAGAAGGGTAGTTTAATGGCTGAACCTACATTTGAAGATTATCTTAAAGAGCGAGAAATGCTCGATAAAAAAAACATGATGGAAAATTTAATGAAAGAATATCAAGACGATATGAATAGAAAAAAAGTTATGGAACAGAAAAAAATGGCATCAGATCCAGATATTATGGATTCAAGAAACGAATTAGCATTAGAATTGTTTGGTAAAGAATTAAGATTATTAACACATGAAGAAATGAATATTCTTGATGCAGAAGCTGAAAGACTTATGCAAAAATTTATGGCCGATGGCGGTAGAGTATTAAAACAAACAGGTGGTATAACAGAACAAAGAACTTTACCACCAGAATATGTAGAAGCATTAGGTAAAACATATGCAGCTGATCTTACAAGACAAGCTGGATTACCAACTGTTACAACTGCAACAACACAACAACCTGGTGAAACTGCAGAACAGTTTGCATCAAGACAAGCACAAGCACAACAATTTGGAATTACTAGAGCAGGTATGGCTGAACTTGCACCACAAGTTGCAGCACAAGATCCATTACAAGCAGCAGCGTATCAACAAGCTGTGGACCCAACAACAGGCCTTGGTTCTTTTCAACCATTCTTAACAAAAGCTACAACTGCAGCAGATGCAATGACACCATTAACTGGAACAGGTGCAGGTACAGGTGCAGGATCTATTGCATCATATCAATCGCCGTATCAACAACAAGTAATCGATGCAACGTTATCAGAGTTTGATAGACAAAGACAAATACAACAAAATCAACAAGCAGCACAAACATTAGGTGTACCTGGTGCATTTGGTGGTGGCCGTGAAGGTGTACAAAGAGCCGAGTATCAAGCAGCAAGTGACAGGAATCGAGCGGCAATACAATCTAATTTATTACAACAAGGTTTTCAAAATGCAGCAGCAAGGAGACAACAAGATCTAGCAAACCAACAAGCAATATCTAATCAACAAAGAGGATTAGGTGCAGCAGCACAAGACTTTAGTAGAGCACAAATATCTGGTCTTGGTACATTAGGTGCACAACAACAAGCACAAAATCAAGCGATACTAGATGCACAAAGACAAGCAGCAGCAATGGCAGTTGAAGATCCAAGAAGAAGATTAAATATGTTAGGTCAAGGTGTTGCTGGATTATCTGGACTAGGATCTGTTACATTTAGTGAATCACCAGCAGCAGCACAATCTAGTCCATTAACAACAGCACTAGGTTTAGGTTTAGCAGGTGCTGATATATATGGTAGAATATTTGGTGGTAGAACATAATGAGTAGAACTTTAAAAAGACCAATGTTTAGAAGAGGCGGATCTACTAACAATGGTATCATGACTGGTATTGTTGATAGAACTAAAAAAGAAAATGGAGATTTTGTTACAAATGTAGGTAAAAGAACAGATGTACTAGCACCTGAGTTTGAAACTATACTTGATAAATATACTCCTAAAACTAGATTACCAATAGGTCAGTTAGGTTTAAATCTAGCATCAGGTAAATTTGCTGGTGATGGATTTTTACAAAATTTAGTTGGATCATTACAAGATCCTTATGCACAATTTACAAAAGCAGATGATGCAAGAGAAGCAGCTGTTAGAACCGGAGCTGCTAAATTAGCACTTGGTCAAGCTATGAAAGAAGCACAACCTAGTAAAACTGTTTTAAAAAATAGAAGAACAGCTATTGTAAATATAAAAGCAAATCCAGAAAAATTTCCAGATGGAGCAACAGAAGCAAATATAATTAAAGAAACAGCAAGATTAAATAAATTAGATGAAGCTGGTAAAGATCCTAGTATGAAAAGATTAATTTCAAGAAGAGAAGAATTATACTTAGCAACATATGGTGATGGTAGTAAAGCAAGAAATCACGCGTCATTTGATTTTAATGTTGCACCAGAAATATCGCAAGCTGGTAAAGTTCCAAAAGGTAGAATTAAATTAAAAGATGGTGTATATGATATTAAACGTAAAACACCAGGTGTTTACATAGATGTAGATAATGGTAAAGTAATAGAGATTACCCCAGAACTTGAAGCAATAGAATTACCAGAATTTACAGCATTATTATAGGAGGTTAGATGGCTGAAGAAATAGATGCGTTTGGCTACTTTGACCTTACCCCACAAGAACAAAGTTCAGAGACAAGTGCAATTACAGCAGCAATGGCAGGTATTGTATCAGGTGTCATAAAAGTACCTGAAGGTGTTGTATCTCTTGGTGCAGAATTAATAGATTTAGGTTTTGATACAGATCTTGCTGCTAAAGTAGAAACAGCATTTGATAAATTTAACGTATTTGAAGAAGTAGCTGATGATAGAGCTATAGGTAAACTAGCAGAAACAATAATACAAATAGGTGTGCCTGGTGGTATAGGTTTTAAATTAGCAAGTAAAGCTGTTAAAGCAAAAAAAGCTGGTAACTATATGGATGCAACAGGTGGTAATTTACAAAAAGCTGCAAAGAAAGCAAACGATTTTAATAAAACATTAGGTAGAAAAAAATTTTTAGCTGGTATGGCTGGTGGTGTAGGAGGCGAAGCATTTGTTGCAAACGTAGAAGACATAGGAAGTTTTGGTGATGTGTTTGAAGCTGGACCCACACAACTAGAAGAAACTACAGACGAAGGTGGTAGAGAAGACGCTGGTAAAAAATTAATGAATAGATTAAAATTTGGTGCAGAAAGTCCAGTTACTTTGTTAGCTGGATATGGTGCAGGTAAGGCGATTAAGGCAGCTGTGCAACGTGGTAGAAGATTAGAGTTTAGTAATTCTAAATTAGATCAATATTTTAACAAAGTGTTTTCTGGATTACGAGCAAGAGGTGCAAAACCTCAAGAAGTATTTGAAGCAAAGATGGCAGAAACAGGAGCAACTATGGCCGATACTAATAGAGCCATGGAGTTAGTAAAAAATATAGATAGACAAGTTGATACTATGTTTCCAACTATAAAATCTTTATTTGATAAAACAACAGAAACAAGAAAATCAGATATATACAAAGGATTAAATGATATATTGTTTTCTGACAATATAGGTAAAAAAATATCACCTAGTAAATCTGCACCTGTATATAAATTACTAAAAGATAATGGTGCAACAGATGAATCTATAAAATCAATCTTTAGTTCTTTAAACGGTGCAAGAGAAACATTTTCTCAATTAATAAATGCATCATCTAACGCACCAAAAGATGTAAAAACATTACAATCTTTAATGGGTAGTAGAGTAAAAGAATATCTTGGTAACACATATAGAATATTTGAAGATAACTCTATTTTACCTTACATGAAGTATGAACCAACAGAAGAAGCTATAAACAATACAAAAAAATTTTTTAAAGATTATGCAGCTAAAAATGGTAAAAAACTTACAGACTTTCAAGCAGAAACTATGGTTAGCACTGTTATTAAATCAGCACAAAAACAAAAATCACCGCCAGGATTACCTTTTAAATATGTTGACGACACAGCTGCAGATGAAGGGCCAGAGTTAGATAAATTTTTTAAAAATATATTAACAGATCAAATTAAACCAGGACGTATTCTTGCAGAAACAAAAGGCAAAGACAAAGCTACAATACAAGCTTTGTTTGGTAAAATAGAAGACCCTAGATTTTCTATTTACAACAGCATGACAAAATTATCTGCTATTGCTAGAAAGAATGAATTGTTTGAAAGACTAGCAAAACAAGATGATGCTGTTAAAGCAGCAGTTACAAAAAATACACCTGCAGGTGCAAGAGGGTTCTTTTTTGATGATCCATTAAAAGCAGCAGACGCTTTACCTAATCAAGATATAGTAGAGTTAGATAAATATCTTTTACCATTTTTTAGAGATGAGTTTACTATTAATCCACTGCAAGGTAAGTTTACATCAAAAGCAATAGCTGAAGGATTAGGTGATTCATCAAGAGCTTTACAATTTTTATTTGAACCAAGGCCAGGAGCTACAGCTGTAGAAAAAGGTTTAACATGGGGATATCGTAATTTAATTTTATTTCCAAAGGCAGCATCACAAGTTGCAAAAACAATACTTGCACCAGTCACACACTTTAGAAATATATTTTCTGCAACAGGTTTTTCTGCAGCTAACGGTATATTTTTTGAAAATCCTGCAGTTGTAGGTAGAGCTTTTGCAGATGCTTTTGCACCATTACAAACAGGAGCACCTATAAAAAGAGTGTTAGGTAAAGTAACCGGTGTAGGTTTTGATGAAGCAGCTGCTAATGCAAGATATAGAAAACTATTAGATTTGGGTGTCGTAAACTCACAAGTGCAACTTGGTGATGTAAAAAATCTTTTACGTGATGTTAGATTTGGTGAAAATTTAAATCTTGCAAAACCATTAGAGTCTATGATGAAAAAATTAACTGCTGGTACCGGTAGAAAAGCAAAATCTTTTATGAAAGGTGCAGAGGATTTATATACTGCCGAAGATGATTTTTTTAAAATAGCTAATTTTGCAGTTGAAAGATTGCGTTTAAAAAATGCATACACTGCAGCAGGTAGAAAATTTACAGATGACTTGTTAGATAATCAAGCAGCAGACATTGTAAGAAATACAGTACCTAATTATGCATATGTATCTGATACAGTTAGAGCATTAAGACGTTTACCACTCGGAACGTTTATGTCATTTCCATCAGAGATATTAAGAACAACAACTAATATTGCACAAAGAGCAATAAAAGAAATAAAAGATCCAGCGTTAAGAAATATAGGTATTAAAAGATTAACTGGTTTAGGCACAGTTATGTATATTGCACCTAATGTAATACAATCAGGATTTCAAATACTTAACGATGTTACAAACGAACAACTTTCAGCATTAAAACAATATCTACCAGAGTGGTCTAAAAATTCTACAATCTTACCAATTAGATCAAAAGAAGGTGAATTAAAATACATAGATTTTAGTCATGGTAATGCATACGATGTAGCAACAAGACCTATACAAACATTAATTAACGAAGTACAAAAAGGTATTACAGATGAAGAAGTGTTGATGAAAGGTGTATTGCGTGGCATGGCACAGGCGGCAGGAGAACTTGCATCACCATTTATATCAGAAGCTATCTATACGGAAGCTGCATTAGATATTATTGCAAGAGAAGGTCGAACAAGAGATGGTAGACAATTATATACAGAGACTCAAGTAAAAAATCAACCAGGAGAAGTTATAAAAATTATTACAAACCACTTAGCAAAAGCTATGTTGCCTTTTTCATACCAACAGATCAACAGATTGTATCAAGCTGCAACAGACAAACCATCTAAACGTGGTGAATATTTTGAAGTGCCAGATGAATTACTTGGTTTTGCAGGATTCAGAGCTGTCAAAGTAGATCCGGTAAGAGCTATGGGTTTTAAAATAGCAGACTATCAAAGAGGTGTTAGGGAATCTAGAGGACTATTTACAGGTGGTTCAGAGTCTGTATTAAAAGGTGGACCTAAAACTGCAAGAGATGTTATTGAAAGATTTATTGCAGCTAACAAAGCTAAATTTAACACAGACAAAGAAATGTTAAAAAATATACGAGCTGCAGATATATTAGACACAGATATGGATGCTATTAGAACAGAGTTTAATGAAAGAGGTTTAGCAAACGTTTATAATAGATTAGATAATGATATATTTAAACCATATTTTCCATCAGAAAATATACAAAGAGAGTTTAGACAAATTGCAGAAAACATAGATATGGATAATCCATTTGAAGAAGCAAGAGATGTATTGTTAGATATACAAGATGATTTAAGAGATTTATCTTTTAATGATATGTTTGACATAGATATAGAACAATACCTACCATCATACGATGACATGACACAATCAGCACTGCCACCAACACCTGCAGTAAATCCAGATATGGTACAGCCAGTGCAACAAGCATCTGTATCACAGACAGGATTAACACCTACAGAACAAGCATTGCTAAGTCCTGAAGAACAAGCTATAAGATTAAGACAAAGGGGAATGGCGTAATGGCAATTAATTTCATGAACAATGAGCTGGTAGATTTAGTAGATGAAAATACTACAAATACACTTCCAGAACTTAGATCAATTATAGCAAATCCACAACTAACAGATCCAAGTATAGATGTAAGTAGTTTAAGAACTACTACACCTACAAGATCAGAATTATTAGCTGCTGTACCAGAATTTTCTGGATTAAAATATGACCCTACAGAAAGAAGTTACGTAGAAGATTTATACGCTTTATATGGCGCTGGATTACCTACAATAGATGTAGCACAAGACACAGCACAGATACCAGGAGCTGTTGATACATTAGTAGATGTAGGCGGAGGAGGTGGCCAGAATCAGGTGACAGGTGACAGTGTTGCAGGTTTTGATCCAGGTGTAACTCCTGGACCCTCTGGTTTTATTGGATTAGT
>Ga0181407_1000452_pt1 | contig 14070 bp, 23 predicted proteins | sample 30SPOviralmetaG_FD_130136 | JGI IMG/M metagenome (GOLD analysis project Ga0181407, IMG submission 130136) | Marine viral communities from the oligotrophic San Pedro Time Series (SPOT) site, San Pedro Channel, CA, USA - 30 SPOT_SRF_2012-01-26 | ecosystem: Environmental > Aquatic > Marine > Strait...
CATTTAATATAGGATCTTTTACAAATTGTTTTTTTGTAACCGATTGTTTAGGAGTGTTATCTAATGATACTACATCTTGAAGACTAATATCATGGTTCTTGATTTTCACTTCATTTAAGATAGGTTTTAGTTCTGCTTTAATAACGCTACGAACTTCTTCCCTAATTACCTTACGTAATAACTTTACGAATCCTTCTGTTTTCATAGTAAATTCCCTTTTTAATAAATATGTTTAAAGTGGTATTTAGGCTAGGTTTACTACTCGGCTTGAGACATTCGATCGAAGAAATCTTGTTGTTCAGGCCCGGGTTCGCCATTATCCGCTTCCCAATTGGCAATATTGGATGCTGTCTCATCTTGTTTAGCAGCCTTCGCCATTATAGCGTCATTTTTACTGCTATCCATCTCATCACGAACTGCTCCAGGTAATATTGGAATATTCCATGTTGGTATTGTAATACTTAAAGGAGTAAAGATTGACTTACCTAATGTATAATTGATTAATATTGCATTCGACAATAATCTTGCAATATCATCTACAGTTCCATTATTATTCTTTACAAAATCAAATAACTTTTGTAGACCAAATATAGGTGGAGGTGCTATACCAGTAAATGCAAATGGAGACATGCCTGATGCATTAAAAGATGCAAACGTATTAATTGCATCTTCAATTCCTTTAGTCTTACCAAATGGTGGTGCAGAATCATATGCAGCAGCTGCCGGCGCTTTGCCTGTAAATATTCCTAATGTCGGAGGTAATATTCCTTTTGAAAAATTAGATAATGCATTAGCCAACTTTATACCGGATAAGGGGTCATCAGGACTACCTAATATTCCTTTTAGCTCTGACTGTAATGGCCTTCTTTTAGGACTTAATGGCATTATTGTTCCATCTTTTTAATTGCCGATTTAATTTGTTCAATTTTCGATCTTATTTGTTTTGTAGTCATTGAATTTGATACAGATTTACCTTTTGAAGCAACAAAAGCTCCAGCATTCATTGGAGGACCACTAGGACCAACTCCTGTTGGGTGTATTGATGTTGCATTTGATTGAGCAACCTTACCTATTTCTTTATGTGCTGCTTCGAGATTTTTGTTTTGTTTTATAACCTCTTCGATTAATTTTAACATCTGTGTGAAAAATTCATCCATATCAGTTTGCCATTTAGGTGTAGCAATTTTAACATCTTTCTTAGCAATTAATAATATCTCATCTTTACGTGCATTAAATACTAATCTATCTGAACCTATTATAACTTGTGGTTTATCATATACATTTAATTTTTTAACTTTTGCTCCTATTTTCTTTTGAGCAGTTTTGAACTTATTGAATTTTTGAGATGATGTTAAATATATAAATGCAGAATCGTCGTCAGGATTTTCTATAGAATAATATTTATCAACACTTCTTCCTGTTCTTGCATCTTTAACACCACATGTTAATGATACAATAGGATCTCCTTTTTTTGTTCCGGTCCAAAATGGCTTCTTTTTGTAATATAATAATTCAGCTGGTAAATGTGTAGACGAAAATCTTAAAATACTACCAAATCTATCCGGATGATTTGTATCTCCTTGGAAAGGTTGTATGTAAGTTATATCCTGTTCTTTGAAGCTTAACTGTTTTGGCTTCATCCCTTGACCGGTCTTAACAATTGGGTCAGGAGTATAACTTCCTTCTGCAGTTGCCATATCTTGCAAGAACGGTAAGATAGAATTGTTTACATTTCCATGTGTATTAACTACTTGTGTATAGTACCATTTATTTTGACCTCTCGCGGTAGCTTTACCATCAGGCTGACTAATACATAGTACTTGTTCACCATATAACGGTATAGGCATTCGATTAGGATCTGCAGGAAATGCATAATCTTCTTTAGCTGCAGCTCCGGCCATTCTTATACGGATCGTGCCTTGAGGAAGATCTAATCCACTAGTTATATTTTTAGTCTTCTTGTACTGGGTCGGTAACCAAGTCTGTACTACTTGTGCTACCTCGAACTTCGCTTGTGCCATTTGATTCCGGTTTTAATTTTTCAATTTCAGCTTCTGCTTCTTCTAATAATCGAGCTCTTTCTTCTTCAGTCAATCCAAATTCATTTCCATCATCATCTTTACCTGACGCAGAAACAAGTCTTTGACAGACCGCAGCTAGTTTAACTAGAGCATCATCATTCTTAACAGATACTTCTAAATAGTCTTTAATCATAGGAACTATGACAGTAGCATCGCCCGTATTTTTTATCATTGGTTCAAGACTCTTAATCAATGAATCAATTTGTCTAGATTTCTTTTTTGAGTTGTGATAAATATCACGCATCAAGTCTGAAAAATTAGTACCTTTAAATAATTCGAATTCTGTACTCATATTAGCCCTTTAATATAAATATAAAGGACTATTACTTTAGATCAGGTAGATTATATGCATTAACGATATGACCAGATTTAGCATATACTTGATACATTTTAGCATAATCTCTTTTCATTACATTAATTACTTTAGTAATATTTTGAGTCTTTAATTGAGTTCTTTCTCTTATAAGAATATAAAGAGCTTTTTTATTAAAGTTTTCTATATTATCTCTCATACGAAATAATTCTAATATTGTATCGGCTACAATTATATCTCGTTTATTTGTGAATATTGTATTAAGATTATCATCATACCAATTACACCATTGATTTGTAAAATCTCTTAAAGATTCTTGATGATCTGATAACGACACTTCTCCTTGGATATTTCTATTTTCATCAACAGCTGTTAAGTCAGACCGTTGTTTCATTTTAGCATAATTAGCATTGTTCTGAATAATAAGATAATTTTTTGCTACAATTGAAAAATATGAAAAGGCCTTTCCTTTTCCTTCCTTAAATTTTCCTATCTTCTCTGTTAAAAATGCAACTACTTCTGCTTTTATATCTTCATATGGAACATCAAAATAACTAAATCGAAATGTGTAATAAATATTTTCTACTAGTTTATTAAATGGATAATTAATATACTCTCTAAATACTTTATTTCTTTTTGCAAAAGAAGGTTCAAAATTATATGCAATAATAGCTTTATCTGTTATGTAAGTAAAGTATTGTTTTTTACTAGGCTTTCGGCCTCTACGTTTTTTAGGACCATTCTCTTCAATATCTTTCATTTCGGCAGCATGCCATATATAAAATTTATCTACTGGCGATTCGCCTTCTGCATATTCAATTTGTATTTCTTTTTCTTCTGCCATTAAAATCCTCTATTTAAGTCGTCGTATATTTCTTTAAGTTCTCTGAAAGCAAATCCCGTTTCATCATCAGATTCAAATGAACCCAATCTATCAATTTGTTTTAATTTGGAATTTGATTCACCAACCTGAGTTTTTAATTTTTGAAAGAATGTATAATATTCGGTATTTGAATTTTCTAATTCATCAATATACTCTGATTGTGTTTCTTGTTTACGTAACTGATTAATATTAACAAATAATGAAATTGCTAATACTGTTGATAATATTATTATTGTTGTTATCATATTATTTATCTCCAAATAAGTCTTTAAACATCTCTTGTGCATTAACTGATGCTGTACTATCTGATAATCCTTTTTTAGCATATTGTTTTTTAATCGGCGTAGATTGTACTGGCTTACCTTTATACCACATTTCAAATTCAATTCTAGCAGCCATTGCATCAGCTTGGTGCATAACATATCCTAAATTAGTTTTCAATTTAGAATCTGCTGTCCTTGACATAAAGTATGGTTTATTACTTTCATCATATAACCCGTCTGTTAATTTTATACCTAGCATTTCGTTCCAAGTGATGCTAATGTTATAATGTTGCAATAACCATATTGATAGGTCATTTACGAGGCTAAAAGGGTTGTTAGGATTAATCTTATACATACGTCCTTGATTCTTTCTATGCCACTCAGAATCATTAGGAATATATACCTCATTACCTTCTCCAGGAAATCCCATCTTACCTATATCATGATTTAAAGCTACAAATAATAATTCTTCTTTTGTATATCCAGACATATCTGCACCCATCTCAGTCCATAATGAATGAACCTTTTGTGCACATTTAATGACCCTTAAAACATGGTCTACATAACCACCCTCAAATGCATTATGATAATGATCAAAACTAGAAGCAGGTTGTACAGACATTCTATCTTCTAAATCTGTATACATTGCTTTTAGTTTATCTTTTCTTTCGCCTGTAAAATTATCGTCGATAATCTTTATTAAGGCTTCCCAATTTTCTACTATTTGTTCTGCTGTTAATTTCATAATTTATATAATTTTATCTATTACTCCAATATCTAATAATTCTTCTGCTGTCAAAAACATGTCGCTTCTCATCTTATTTTTCCACCATTCGGCATCCTTATTTGTTTTTTCTGACAACATGCCGTATATAATTTTTTCTAAACTTTTTACATTATCTAGATATGCAGTTATATCTGACATTTTACCTCCTAGGAAGCTCGATGATTGATGAAACATAACCGTCGATCGTTTACTCATCATTCTTGTACCAGTACCACATGTTAAAATTATTGCAGCTGCTGAAAATGCTCTTCCTCTACATATTGTATTTACTTGTACATCTAATGATTCTATATAATCTATAATACCAAACATTTCATAAATATCTCCGCCTGGACTATTGATCATTAAATTAATAGGAGCATTTCTATCTTTTCTATGTTGTAGCAGACTTCTCATTCGAATAATAAAGTCTGTCAATGTATGATCCGTTATTTCATCATTAATAAAAATTACAGAATCTTCATAATCTAACAATGTACCTAATTGATTATGTAATGCCTCATATAATTTACCTTGAGGTTCTTCAATTACTAATGGTTCTTTTGGTTGTTGTTCTTCGTATATACTCATCTATTCCTTTCTAATTTATTTTAATATAATGAAAATGTTTCGTAATACAAAATATTAGCGTATCTTTTTTAACTGACGTTCTAATTTTTTCATTTGTGAATTACCCGATTTGATATCTTTCTTCCATTTAGCCTTCTTAAGATCACCTCTAACCATTGCCATTTGTTCTAATATCTTTTCTCGTAACTGATCTTTTTCGTTTCTAGATAATTTCTTTTTAGGCTCACGATCGATTTTAGTAGGTTGTAATGTACCTTTAAGTTTAGGTTGTTCTTTACCTTTATGAAATACATTACCTTGTGGATCAACAAACTCTTTCATGAATTGCCATCCTCGAGGTCTTCCTTTCGATACATATCCACCTTTTATTTCTGGAGGCCCTACTGTCTGTGATACACATTTATAACATAGTACCGCGGTAGCTCCATTTCCTATTTCAGACCATTCACTACATCTAGGCTTATCTCCTAGAAACTGCCATGCCCAATATTTTTGGTCTGGAATACTATTTCGACATATCATATATGTCTTACCATCTCGTTTTTTTGTTTTGAATTTATGTGTAACTTTTTTCTTTGCCATAACTATTTATTTTATATTACCAATAACTTTTTTTGCCCGGGCCTTGGTTTGGAGGGACAGGCCTTTCCCTTTCTTTGTATATATCTTCTTTAGGTGTAGCTAAAATTTCTTCATTCTTTTTAATCATCGATTCTTGATCTAATTTCTCTTCTTCAATAACTATTTCTTTATTCGCCCATTCGCCCAATGGCTCTCTCATATCAGGAACTTCAACTGGAATATCTAAATCTTCTTTAGGTTTAATTTGAGCAAATGCAAAGTTAGCTGCTACTACCATTGCAATCGCTAATGGATCAAATACAAATATAATTAATAATAGGAACCAATTAACTACTTGTCCCATATCCTTACCAGTAGTTTCTGATAAGTACTTGAGTGGTCCTAGCTCTCTCTGTTCTTCATTACCCATTTCAAGTTCTAATAGTTCTGTATCAAGTCTCATTATAGAATCTTGTACAGCCTCTAACTTAAGATTTATATTATTTCTATCATCAATCGTTGCATCTAATTCAAGTTGTAAAGCCTTTCTAGTAGAACTTGAAGTAGTTGTTATAACCTGTCCAGCATCTTCTGAATAATAAGATACTTGAGCTGGATTAGAAAGCGATGTCCGTAAATCGGAAATCGTTGTATTCAATTGTGATTTCTCTAATGTTAAATCAGTTTTGTTTTCTTCGAACCTATTTTGTTTAGTTTGTAATACCAATAATGATTTATCTAGAAATTCAGACTTAGTCGCTGTTTCTTGATATGCGCCAGATAAGAACCCATATATACCACCTGATGTGATTATCATTAACACAAATACCGCAACCGACAAATAAAATCTTAAGAACTTATTTATTGAATCCCAATATTGATACAGTAATGATGCAACTACTAGTTTAGCAAATTCTAATGAACCTGCCATTATAATTACTTGCAAGCTAGCGCCTGCAAAAAGTTTACTTAGTCCAAATACAGAGTAGAATGCTGCACTACCAGAAACTGCTAATGCTGCTAATCCTATTGTAATTGGAAAAAGTCTTTTTTTCATATTTAGCTCGCTGTTACTCTATCTGTAACTAGTTGTAATTTTTGACGAATTAAATGAAATCTTCTTCTAGCTTCGGAAGGATCAAGTTTCATTCCTCTTTCTACAGTTTGATCTAAAACCATTATCATGTTATCAACTTCATCTAATTGTCTTAATACATTTTCTCTATCTTTCATAGTAAAACTCCTTTTTTGTTTTTGTTATTATATGCATAAATATTACGATATTCTAAAAGTGCCAATTCTTTTGCCTTAGCTTCTATTACAATATCTAATTCAAGTCCGTATGTATTAATCTCATCTCGAATATAATCTGAATGAGCTTGTGCTCTAATTTTAGGATCTTGGAATTCTCTTGCTCTACTTTCTGAATAATGTGTACATTGAACAACATCTTCAGGCCATGTAGTTGCGGCTAATTTTAATGCTGCCTCTTCTGACATTTCGTCTGGGTGGAAGGTATGGTGGTGGTAGTCGAATGTAATTGGAATACCAATCTCTTTATGGAAATAATGATATAACATTTTAGTTGACCACATACTAGGCTTATCATCATTTTCTAAAACTAATCGTTTCTTACAATTGTCAGATAAACGATGCCAACCTGCAATCCATCTTTTTGCTGTACCTTCAAAGTCGCCACCATATGATCCTCCAACATGTATATTAATTTTATTTTCAAATGAAGGCTCAAACCCCATAATATCAAATGTCTCGGAATGTCGTTCTAGGCTTACAATTGTACGTTCTACAACATCTAGTTTAGGAGAACCTAACACATTAAATGGACCAGGATGAGTTGTAATCCGAATACCATTCTCACGCGCATAGTTACCACATTCTAATAATTTTTTTGCTATCTCATTGAATTGGGGTAATTGATGTAACTCATATTGATCATGCCATGGAAATAATTCAGAACCTAATCTAAATAATTTAATATCATGATCATTGTTCCATTGTAGATAATGTAACAAATCATTTGCATTAAGTAATGTTCGTTCACCTAACAAATGTAAATCCCAATCTTTTGGATCTTCAGATCCTTTCTTCCAGGTTACTTTTCTAGCTGTTCTCGATGTTGTAACTCTACCTCCGGCCTTTTTTGGTCGGTTAGTTAATGTCATGTTAACACATGCATAACCTAATCTTACATTTTCTTTCATATATTAATATAATAAAATTATCTCGTAATTCCTAGACATTTCTGCCATTTTCAAAAACATGCTTAACGGTAGGAAATCTTAAACTTAATTCTCCTTGCTGGTTTTTTGTTTCTTCAAAATATTGAACGGTAATTTCTTTACCAATAATTAGATCTGGATTTGCATTATATTTAATTCGTTGTTCTTGGTTCCAACCTGAACCAACTGCAACTTCAAATCCTTTATGACTAATATATGCTTGAGCCATCATTGGAATAACAACTTCCTTACCTTCTCTAATAACCCTATGGTCTTCAAAATCAACTCTCTCAACTTTATATTCTGCATCAAAGAATTTTTTAACCTTTAATAAGTTTTGAGATCTTTTTCCTTCATACCCAACATTCTTTCTCAACATAACTCCTTCATGACCGGCTTTCTCTGCATCGGCTTTAAGTTTTGCAAAATGATCATCATCACTAACTACTACCTGTTCTAAAACTGATAATGAATCTTGATCACTAATCATCATATCTAATTTTGTAAATCTCATTATCCTTTCTGCCAATGTCTTTTCACTTTCTTTAGCATCAAATTCTTTCAATGTTAAATAATCAAACATTACATATTTAGGATTTTCTATTGTATGATTCTTTCTCTTAATTTGTTTCATTATACCTTGGAAATCTTCATTACCATCTTTATCCATTAAACAAATTTCACCATCAAATACAACACCTACTACGCCTAATAATTTAATTGCATCTTTAACAACTTGCAACGTTTCAAATTCATTACCTACTCTAGAATAAGATTTTACATTACCTTGATAATCAACAACTGTAATACATCTAACACCATCTAACTTTCTAGATGCAAACCATACATCATTCCAATCAACTCGTTTAGGATCAAACTTATTTGCTAATGCCACATCAAAGGTTGGAATTAAATTTGGAATAACCTTATTGATAACTGATTCAGAAGCTCGAATTTCTAAATTTCTATCTATAATACTAAAAATCAAATCTTCATATTGATTATGTTCGGTAATAAACCCATTTACCATTGCAATTGCATCATGGCCGGTATATACTCTACCATTCAAATCATCTAATAAACCAAATATATCATCGTAAATTGAATTCATATCACATAGATCGGCATTCTTTTTACAATTTTTACTGGTTAAATAATACTTTTTATATGGGTCTAAGGCATAATTTAAAGCCTTTTTAATGAACTTATCGTTCTGAATAGACCCAATAATAACCTTTTTCTCATTAAGAGAACTGGTATTTTTCATTTGATTTACAAAATCTTGGAGTTTTTCTAGGTTTTTCATATCTTGATCTTTTTATTTATATAATAAAGATAAGGAATATATTTCAATTAGGCAAAGCTTTTTGAAGCTTTTTTTTTGCTAAGGATTTTTTAATATAAAATTAATATTAATTTAATCTGCTTTACAGACATTTTTGTTATATTATAATATATGAAAGAAAAAATTGATATAACACCTGCGATATACATTACTCTTATGATAGTAGTGTTTCTTATCGCTTTATAGTATTAGCAGATTGGTTGTCCCAACTTATTATTTCTGCTTCTTGAATTGTTTCACAACAATAAAACACTCCATCTTTCCGTAACAACGTATCGGACATAGTCCATTGTTTAAGAACCTGTTGATCAAATCCTTGTTTGAGACTAGATTCTTTGATAATACGTTTTATCAAATATTTCTTTCCGTTATAATCTATGAATTGATAATTGAACACTGCGGGCTGGAATTTATTTACTTAATTGTAACTGATTTAGGTTTAGCTTCATCTGCTAGTGGCGCATAAAGATGTAACAAACCTTTTTCTAATTTAGCTTCTAATTTGCCTAAGTCAAATCTTCTACTAATTCTCCATCCAAAATCAAATGCTCTTTTTGCAATATTCTTTTGGATATAGGTTGGTGCCGGCTTATCCGACGGATTTGATTCTATTGTTGGCTTTTTATATACTACCTTTAAGATATCTCCTTCGATTTGCAAATCAATATCTTTCTTGGCTAAGCCTACGCATGCAATGTCAATATTAAGTCCGTCTTTGAACTCATATATATCTACTGGGTGGTTTACTCTAATTTGGTTGAATGGAGCAAAGTCTTCTTCGCTCTTAAAGAAATCCCTAAATAGGATGTCGAACGGCGATGTGCCGAAATTTGTTAATTGTGTCATATTAAATCTCCTTAAATAATTTAACGTTAATAAAAAATGTTTTGTAACCGTCCAACCCGCAGTGAAGTCCAATTACATTAATAAATATCTAATTGCTACAGAAAGGTTGAACCTTTCCTATTATATTATAAACTCGTAAATAACGATACATGTCCCATGCAGTCTTTTTTGATTTTACTTTACTTAATATCAATCCATCATTCCATAGTTTATTAACAAACTTTCGTATTGCTTTAAGACTATTTGAATTAATATGAATCTTGTCTGGATATTGTGTTATTGCTAATCTATAAGGACCGACTTGGTAATCTTGCACAGCTACAATAGGTTTCTTAGTAACATATTTATCTGCTAGTTTACCTACTTGTTTGATAATAGAAGCTTCTATTCCAATCTGTGTTGCATCAAATAAAAATTCAATTTTATCTTCATCATCTAATGCCACGAATAGATCAAAGTCATCTTCAAATATTTCAAGTTCGTTTAGTTTCATTATCCTAGTAATAAGTTTTTTGAGTTAGTTGCATTTACTTCTCGAACAACAAACAAGTTTCTAAATTGTTCTAGTGTTAATCTTTTTACTCCTGCAAAATATGCTTCTGCTTGAGCCTTGTCATTCATTTCAACTACATTGATATGATTAGTTGATTCACTTGTTCCTTTTGTGTACATTCCAAATTTTGCCATAATTTTATTTTTATTTTGCTTCAAATCCTATATATGCAGAATTAAGTCTTATTGATGCATTTGTTGGTGCTGTTACGACGGCACATAAATACATTGTATTAGGATTCCAATTCTGTCCTACTATAGTTAAAGATGTATTTGTATTTCCGGACGCAATTGTTGCTGGGGTAGCAAAAGGTCCAGTTTTAGAATGCTGAATCAATGCACATGTTCCTGTTCCGGATGTAGTAACACGAAAAATCTTTTTATGTATATTACTTGGAATTGGTAATGTAAATGTGCACAATGCAGTAGTTCTAGCTGCCAATGATAGAAAAGCTCCATTGGTCGCAAACTGCGCAGTATTTCTCGTCATTTGGAAATCTGTCGGTGTTAACCAATAGTCTGTACTAGACCCTTTATATCCAAATGCAAATGATGCTGATGTAGCAGTACCGGTAAGATTGCCATTAAATGTTGTACAATTTAATATGTTGTTTGTATTGTTATATGTTAAACTAGAATCTTCAAATACAGATCTATTACCAGTACCCGGTGAATTTGTAAAAAGTATAGAGTTAGTCGTATCACCAGTATTGTCTTCAGTAATACGAAGTTGTGTTGCTGTTGCTGCATTTCCATTAATACTTCCGGCAATAAGACTACTAAATGTTTTTGTTCCAGCTATTGTTTGATTGCCTGTAGTATAAACACCGTTAGTAACTGTCCCAGCATTACCTGTAATACCAGGGGTAAGAATTGTACGATTAAATCTATTAATACCATAATATCTTTGATTCTCGGTATATGATTTTGATATCTTATCAGTATTTTCATACACTTTAGCAGTTAAAAACTTTAATGAATTTTCTATATGTGAAAACTCATAACTAGATGTTGTATGACTAGTTACTGTATTTATTGAAGCTGTAAATGTATTTATAGATCCAGATAATCCTAATGAAGCTGTATCTTCAAGCGACATGGAAACAAAGTTTTTTCCGATCGATCCACTAGCCGCTAATATACTACCTGTGCTATTAGCAAATCCCGCTCCTATTCCTATTATTGGCATATCTTCCCTTTAATATAAATATTAAGAATTGAATCCTTTTTCAATCGATGCATTAGCAATTGTTTCAGAGATCTTATTCCAACCTTTTTCAGGATTATGAATTAATATATTCATCATCATATCAATTTTTTCAGATAATGGTCCTGATAAAATAACAGCATCAGCTCCTTTCGTAAACCAATCAATGACGCCCTGGCAACCCTGTCTTCTATAGATTCGGATTACCTGGTCATCATCAATATAACGTTTATGAAATCCCATTATCGCATCATCCCCATTTTGTATTTTCTGTTAACTGTATCTTTTGCTAAATGTAATGTTCTTGCAATCATATCTAACTCTTGAAATGTAACATCAAATGTCTTATTACCAATATGTAATTTTCCAACTACTGGCTTTTCATTATTTTCAAAATATTTTTCTGATATAGAATCATTGATTTCAAAATCAATTGACCCATATAATTTTCCATACTTTCTTACTTTCTTCTGATCGTATGCTGCCGTATTGTTTACGTATCCCATTTTAATTTTCGTTTTTATAAATTATTACTGTAAATAAATCTTTGGAGAATGAATGATCTATTGCTACACTCCCAAATTCTTTTTGAGCCCAATTAAATATATCTCCTGCATTCCAATTGATAAGACCATCATCAATACCGGACTGGTCCGATGCAAGTAGTATAACACTTCCTTTTTCACAATGGTTCATCATTGCTTTAATTGTATCCTGAAGATATGTTTTATCATCACGGACTGTATCCGCATCATATCTTAAATTACTTGAACCTATATTAATTGCCCAATCTTGTTTGATATCTTTATCAATATTGAACCAATCTGTACAAACTAATTCTACCTCTTGATTATAAACTTTATTACCAGCATCTATCAGTTGTTGATTCATATCAATACCAATATATTCTAAGCTTTCATTAAGTTCTGATTCAAAGAATTTTTCAAAATCTCCTCTAGCACAGCCAAAGTCAATAACACTATCTCCTTCGCCTATATAATTAACAACCGTACGATATGTATCCCATTGTTGTTCTCTATTTTCATAACCTACTGCTTCTGATGAATATTCTAAATATTCTGGGTCTGAATCAGAGGGATTGTTCATCTCTTCCTTTTCTTCTTCTGTAGGTTCGAATTCTGTCATACCTTCATCATTTATAGACTCAAGTTCTTTTTTTGCAAGTTCTAATTCTTCATCTGAAATATCATCTTCATAAGCAGCAATCTCTTTAGCTTGTTCTGCTTCTGATTTATTATCCCATTCTTTTTCCTCTCCAGTATCTCTTGGATCTGCTAAAGGTGGATTGTTTTCTTTTTTCATAAACATTTTTTTAATTTTATTTAGCATTTCTACCTCTCCTTTTACGTTGATTTATTCTATGGAACTTGCCTTCTTTATTTGACAAGTCCATTCTCATCGGATGAGTTCGATTAAAGTTTTGGGTCAATTTACATGACATTGCTGCATATTCCCATGCGGTATGTTCACAACTAGTTATTGGCATTAAAAACTCTTCGGCAATATAAACATCGCCGGCCATAATTCTAATACCATGTTCTCCATGATCTACATACGCCTTAGGATATTGTCCCAAAACCTTTTTCTTATTCCTTTCTCTTTTAATCTCAATTCTCATATTAAAATGATCTAGGTCCTTGCGTTGGAAATATAAAATCATTTCTCTTTTCCATTTGCCCCATTGTACCGTTATGCTCACCATCAAAATGCAAAGGCGTTCCTTTTATAAAGTTTCCTCTTGTATGACCAAATCCTTCTTTTGCGAAAAGGTTGGTTGGTTCACTAGTACCATCTTCTACTGATTGATTAAATACTTCGGATAATTTGGAATCTATAACCGCATATGATGCTGCCCATTTATTTCTTGCCTTATCAACTGGCACCAAAACAAATCCTCTACAATCCTCTGTTCGAAGATCATAATATGTTTTCTTATCAGCAACTCTTCTATTAGTTATAACTCCTACTTGATTTGTGCCGTTAACTTTAACGATCACTTTATCATTTACTTCATATCTCTTCATATCTAGGAATTTTTAGTTGATGATTCAATTACTTTACATATCTGTGATTTGGAAACAGATTTAACTTCAAACTCTACTCCATCATCTTTAAAGTCTTCATTAACTAATGCTTCTGCATGAGTTACAGTAAGTGCATCTACTAAATATGATTCTGATTGCCATTTAACTCCTTTCGGTGTATCGGTTGCAATTTTAACCTTTGCTACATAATAAGCCATAATTTTTATTTTTTAATTAATATACTATAATATAAGGACTTTATTTCAAAGATCCTAATTTTTTGTTAACTTTATTTATATTGATTCGTTGTGCCAACTATTATCTAATTCTGATGAACAAGATACTTTAACTACTCTAGGTGCATAATATGCAAATCG
>Ga0181407_1000453_pt1 | contig 14053 bp, 10 predicted proteins | sample 30SPOviralmetaG_FD_130136 | JGI IMG/M metagenome (GOLD analysis project Ga0181407, IMG submission 130136) | Marine viral communities from the oligotrophic San Pedro Time Series (SPOT) site, San Pedro Channel, CA, USA - 30 SPOT_SRF_2012-01-26 | ecosystem: Environmental > Aquatic > Marine > Strait...
CGGAGGGTTCGGGGACTTGGGGGACGGTTTTGAGAAACTAATTTTCAAATTATTTTAAAATTAACTTTTTTTTTTAGACCCCCAAGTCTCAGAGTCTCCGTAGTAAGGATTTGGTAAGGATTTCGACGGGATGGTGTTTCAAAAAAGCAAGTGTCAAATCTAAGATTTTCAAAATACCCAGGCCATTATCGCTAAACACTAAATTATTTTCTCAGGCCATAGTATAAAAACAACCCCCGATGAATGCAAAAATTGTGATCGTGAAAGGTCTCTATGCGACCAAAAATGATATTGCTCAGGCCAAAGCCGAACCGAAGACACTTGAAGAAGTACAAAACCTTACCGAAACCAACCAGGACTATTACGAAATAGCCCCCGATGAGGGGTGGATTAAGCCCTATTTTGATTGGGACAAAGAAATAGACCACGAACCTACACCTGCCGAACTACTCCAAGCAGGGAGAAATGTTGTAGCTGACTTTGAAAAACTTGGTTTCAAAGGTGGTGGTATTTGGGCCGAAAGAACAGGGAAACACCCGAAAGGGTCTCACAAAATCAGTTTTAGAGCTTGGGTTCAAGGTTATAAGACTACAAAAGCCGAGCTTAAAAAACAAGTCAAATTATTTACCAAAAGTTATCCTGAATCATCATTAGACCCTAATGTTTATACCACAGAACGCAAAATGGGTCTAATAAATTGTAAAAAAGGTAATACGAGATTAACGAAAAACAACTGGATAGATGATGTACGCATCCTGAAATATGTAGATGAAAACACAAAATATAAACCATATAAACTCCAAAACCCAACATATAAACTTGAGAATACAATTATCAGCATCGTAGATGATGAAGCTCAAGAATGGGTATTCGATAAAGACGAACACCAAAGTACAGAAGCTCAGCCACCCAGTCCAAAAAGCCCTATGGATACCGATACAGACACCACCAGCAATTTCTCAGCCGACGATGATTTTATACCTGAAGACCATATTGAACTATACGAAAAGCTATACCCAAATCCAGTATTTTATGGAGGCAACGGTACGATGTTTAGCTGTGATTTAAAAGGTGTAGCCGAGTGTCCTAATTGTGGGAGGACACACTACAACAACAATTATGGGACTTGGAAGGATATAGACGGAAACATATACACCAGACGACTTGGCTGTGAAGGCGACAATAGAAAATGTAAAACGAAGTGTATATATAAACCTTCACTACCATCCTTTGCTTTTGAGGGGTTGGACAACCTCCCCGCAGTACAGATTACCCCTCCAGAAACACAATCCTACGATGAAATCAAAGAGTATCTTGAGAATACACGGGACCTGGCTATGATTGAAGATGATTTAGTTTATGTTTTAAATGGTAAAAAGTTTAAAAATAGAAAAGAACTCATCGAGACTTTTCAAGATCTATGGATGACTGAAACTAAAGGCGATAAAATATGTAGAAGCCTTGTTATAAATAAATGGCTACAAGACCCAAAGAAACGCAAGTTTGAAGACCTTCAATTCGCACCGCAAGGTTGTGGCCCCGGTACATACAATTTATGGAAAGGGTATAAAGTAGCAACCATACCCGAAAACGAAGCACCCATAGATATTGAACCATTTAAGAAATTACTTCGAGCCATTACCAATTCAAAAGAGGGTGAGCCAGGATTTGAATATATGCGTAAATGGACTGCTTTTATTTTTAAATATGCCCACAAGAAAACTATGGTGGCGGTGGTTATTAGAAGTCTTGAAGGTATAGGAAAAAATACATATTTTCAATTCTTAGGTAAGCTTACTGGACCCGAGTTATACAACGAAACAAATAGTCCTGAAACGGATATTTTCAAGGATTTCACTACCTTTTTAGAGAGAAAGAAGCTTGTAGTATTAGACGAGGCCGATGTATTCAAGTATCACGAAAAGATTATGCCCCTGATTACCAACGAGCAGACCACCATACGAAAAAAATATTTACATCCTCTCGATATAAATAATTATGCGAATTGGGGTATCTTGACCAATAGAGATATGCCTGTAAAAATCGGTGAAAGCGATAGAAAATATATTGTGTTTGACGGTAATGATAGTCTCAAAAAAGACAAGGATTTCTTCAGCGATTGGTATAAAAATATGCATAAAAACCCAAAGTTTCAACGTGCCGTATATGATTACTTAATGGATACAGATGTAGCCGAGGACTTTAATTTTGATAAACAGAGACCTATGACTGACGCACACAGGGATATACAGAGACGGAGTATGAACCGAGAAATGAAGTTCATTCTACACTACATCACCGAAGCTTGGGACGCACAACACGGAAGCCACCAACAACCATTAGCTGGTGGCCGATTTTTTAAGCTTTACGAAGCATTCAGCGGTACTTCAAACTTCGGTGAGAAACCAAACCCTGGTAGCTTTGGATCTAAAGTACGAAACTTTTTGAAGAAACACGGGATGTATAGTGAAAATGACCAAGAGATAAATGCCTTCCACAAACGCAAAAATGGTCAAGGATATATTGAGTGGGTGTTTGACCGAGAAAAAGCTTTTAATTGGCTAAAAGAAAAGGGATTCACCGACTATGAAACATTTCAATCATTACCCCCTGGAGTTGAGTACTGGGGCTTCCCTCGTCAAGGGACAGCAGAGTTTAAGCCCGGTGGTATGTACGAAGCTGAAAACAATAGATGTGCCTATTGGGCCGAAAGAATTAAAGAAACTATGTAAATTATTTTATAAAATCCATCATATATATTTATAAGAACCCTTATAACTAAATATGATACTCTCAGCACGAGGAGAGAAAAAATGTGGCGAAATAGTAGTATGAAGATTACCAAAAAAGTTGAACCACGAGCAAAAATTAAGGTTGTCGTGGGGTCAAACTTCAGTATTGAAACCGACCCTATGCTCCCTAAACTCCATCAATTATGCTGTCTCTTCAGCCGTAAGGGTACATTTAAGACGACTGCGATTACGAACTTAATGCGGATGTATCGTGAAGGAAATCCCTCCTCTGTTGATAGAATAATTTGGGTTAGTCCAGGCACGGCCCAGTCCAACAAAGAACTTATAGACCAGCTCAAGATACACCCCGACGATTTTTTGGACCCCGATATGGCTGGGTGCGTTCGGCATATACAGACGATACTTGAGGGTGAGCGAGATGACTTTGTAGCTTGGAAATACTATAATAAAAACTTTGATAAAGTGATGAAGGATATGAAAATGGGTAAGCCTATCGGTGATGATTTCTTGATGTCTTACTTTGATGTGAGTTCAAACTCATTTAGAAGGCCAGAAGCTAAGTATGAGTGCTATAAAAAGTATGATAGAGGCCCCGTAGTAAGCGTAGTGTTTGATGATGTGATGGGAAGTAAGCTTATGGCTGATAGGTCTTTGATTAAATTAGCCCAGTCCCACCGACACCAGGCACCATACGATGAGGGTGGAGCTTTGGGGGTCAGCTTATATTTTTTGGTACAAAGTTTTAAATCTGTCGGGGGCCTCAATAGAAGCATCAGGAACAACGCCTCGTCATTTATGTGCGGAAAATCCAAGGACGCTGATGAACTTAAAGAAATAGCCTCCTCGTGTGCGGGAATTATAGAACCAGAAGTTTTCTACGAGGTGTATCACGAAGCTACAAAAGATAGTCCTCACGATTTTTTAATGGTAGATTTACATAAAAAAGACAATCACCCCAGTCCGTTTAGAAAAAACTTTGATACATTTTTGATAGTTGATGGTGTGAAATGATGATAAAAAATATTAATGTATGGTATGGCGAGAACACGAGCCAGGCGACAAAACGCTGCGAGGCATAAGGACTGGATGGATAATTGGAGGAGTAATCCTGAAAATAAAAAAGCAGAATTGAAAGCGAGGGTACTGAACCGAGTGAAAAAAGGTTCAATCCCAAATGTTTCTTCTATGGCCAGGTACGATATTACCCTTGAGGAAGTTAATTTACTCAGGGCAGAATACGGCTACGAACCCCTAATAATTAATGTCCCTATGTTCTTACGGGAGCGTGAATGCGGTGATATTGAAGGCCGTGTAGCTGATAATATACCAGCAAGGTCGGCTGTTGTTGAGGATATTGACCAAAGGGAGGACGAGGTTGAACAGCCCCGCCGACGCACTCCTCTACCTACCAGGCCAACCCCTGAAAGCGTCAGGGAAGAGACCGAGCAACTTGAAAGAAGGCTCACTACAGCCCCTAAAGGTAAGACGGATACACCTACGCTTAACCTTTATATGCGTTGGAACCCAACCCCAGCCAGTCAAAAACGGAGCGAACCAGTCAAAAGAGGCACTCTTGATAAGCAATATGGTAATAAAAAAGCAGACACGGATTCAGGTATGTTCCCAAGATTTATGGAGTATTTGGGTACGCAATATTACGACGATGTACGAAAAGTTTATAACCCAGCAGGGATTAGGTATATTAAGAAAAGGCTGTACGAACCCCGTGAAAATACAAAGCTTAAAGATGGTATTACATACAGGGGAGGTAGTAGATTTATGGCTTTAAAGACTACACAACAGCAATTTGAAACACTATTAAAGGTACTTAGGCATCATCCCGAGTTTGATGCCTTAAACACGAGAAACAGGGTTTTAAGGGAAGGATACGATGAACTTGACCGATTTAATACAGAGTTGAAAGCGATCGGTGATAGTGAAAGTATCGTCAGCAAAGATGAAAAGGCACCAGTACTTGCTTGGGATGAAATTGTTAAGAAGGTATTTAATAAGTATCCAGCTGGTACTAAGGAGAGGCTGTATATCCAGATGTACGGGCAGTTCCCAAGTAGAGATGATTTTGGTTCGCTATGGGTAGATGATACTGATACAGACATACCTCAAACAGATAAAGAGGCAGCTGAATTAGTAAGAAAGAATACACTTTTTATTCCAAATACCAGGCGACGAAAAGCAGAAAAGAGGGCGGTTTTCGTACTGAAAGACTACAAGACATCTTCAATTTATGGTACGAGACGATTTGAGTTTAGCCCCGAACTCACCAAAGAAATATTAAAATATGTAAAAAAGAATAAAATTACAGGGCCAAATCGGGTCCCGTACATCTTCGGTAGCGGTGCTATGAGTACTTGGGTAGGCAAACTATTAGACAGCATAGGGGTAGAGAGGCAAAAGGCGAACATCAATTACCTCAGGCGGTCGTATGTTTCTACTGAGCTTGATAAGGAGGGCATTACCCCAGAGCAAAGAGTAAAACTTGCTTGGGATATGAAACATAGTCCAGCAGGGTCCCTTAAATATTGGCGAAACCTGGTGGCTAAGGAGCCTGATTTGGTCATCAACGAAGAGAACATCAACAAGGCGAATAAGATTAAAAAAGTTGATGGTAGCTAAAAAAAATAATATTTTGTATATAATAATGGATAATATTGAAGCTCCTAATGGCTATCGAATCGTTCGTATAGGGGTTAAAGGCAGAAAGCCTACTCTTAACAAAATACCCCTTGATAAGATGACTCCTCAGCAAAGAAAAGACTTCAAGTACAGGGAAAAGACAAAGGAAAAGAGACTCGCATACCAGCGAGAATATTACAGAAAAAAGAAGGCTATTGCCTCCCGCCCAAATCCTCAAGTCTGATTCTTGAAATATCAGGAGTTGAATCAGGAGCATCATAATTGGGATAATGCTCGAATCTTGTAGGAGGTACAGTATGATACATCATACCTCTAAAAGAAGGACCAGTATCACCAGTTATAATAGGATGGTCGGATGGAAGCTGAGCGTGGAACGCATCACGAGCCTCTCTAGTTTCAAACCATAAGTCCCATATCCAAGTTTCTCTCCGATTTACCCCCGTCCTGCGAAATGTTTCAGACACCCCGACAGGGCCATCAAACATAGGTATAGGAAACTTTTGACCAGAGTTCATACATATACGACTCGGCTCCATATCACGCATAACCCAATCCTTTATATTCACCATACTAAAATTTCTTGAATTTCTTGAATTATAACCCAATCCTGAGTCCTCTCGGAATAAGCGTAATTGTTCGTAGATTACCGAGACTGAACCACGAGCATCATAAAAATCAGCAAAGGCCTTCCAAAATTTTCTTAAATCAGAAATTACTTCGTCTCTTTGGTCCCTTCTTCCTTCTTCGTACTCTTCTTCATTTGATTCCATCTCTTCGAGTTCATCTTTCAGCTCTCTAATCTTATCGTTTAGCTGATTTATAATCTCATCTGGCGATACAAAAGGAATTTCCGAGCTTCGGTTTTCGGGTACTTTTTCCTTTCGTATCGCATCACAGGCAGTCCTAATAGCAAAATTAGGTACGCATACCTTCTGCTCTGGCTTTAGTTCAACCCCAGTCTTGGGTGATTTATTTTTGTTTTTAAACCATTCTTCAATCATTTCTTTTTCGTAAGTTATACCATCACCAATACAGAAAACGGGGTCTCTAAATAGCTGTAAGGACAAAGGGCAACTTAATATATCGGATTGCTTTTCCACTTGTGCTTCAATAGCAAGAAAAGCCCCTTTCAGTATAGTAATTAAGACTTCTTTTTCAACTTTCTTTTTAGCCCGTGTTGAGCGTTCTTTTCTCATTTCTTGAAACTTGGCTTCAAACTCTTTTTCTTCTTTTTCTTTATCGAGCCATTTTTGGTGTGCTTCAGCAGACAGTTCGGGGTCATTATTGACCTGTTCTTCGGTGAGAAACTCTATTTCGCCACCACTCATCGTCAAGGTAGTGAGCGAAGATGCCCGTGAGTATGTGAGCGGCGATTAAGATGAGCGGTAAAAAGTTGCCTGTAATAAAAAGGAACAATACCACGCCAAAAGATATCCACAAATAAAAAAGAAATCTGGAGAGTCCTTCGTCGTAATCCTCAAGCATTCACAGGTTATGGGTCCGTATATAAACCCAAAAAATAGTAATTCCAAATCACAATTTCAGGCACACGAACGCAAAATCGGCGACTGAAATCGGTGAAAATTGGCCGAGTTGGGGTGCGTGTCGCAGTTTCCCCCGTGCGTGGAGAAGTGATTTCCCCAGAGATTTTTTTCTCGCTAAAATACAAATGGACGCTGAAACTAAACAATACAATTTCACCGAAAAGAGGGCAGCCCAATTAGAGAAGGCACGATTAAAAAGGTGGGAATTACATAATAAAGAGAAAGCAGAACCTCAGGAGGAAGAAAAGGCACCTGAACCTGAAGTGGAGAAACCTGTAGTAGAGACACCACCCCCTGAACCACCTAAAAAAGAAGAGCCTCCCAAACCCGAGCCTAAAGTGGAGAGACCACCAAGTCCCGAACCAGAACGGCCCCCAAGTCCTCCCCCTCCAGTAGTAGAAAAAAACTCGTTTCAATTCACCCGTAATGGTACGCTTTTGTTCTACGATGAATAAAAAATATAAGCTTTTAATAGTATGAATACCCCACACACGAGGATACAATATGTCCATATCAACAGCCGACATCGCTTAGAAACTGGCGCAGAAAAGTCCAAAGCAGACTTAAAGGTACATCTTTCAAAGCCCATTAAAAATGTATGGAGGGCATATGTGAAAGGATTTACCCTCGCAAACCACGCATTTAATATTATTGAAGGTCAAAATGTATTACACTGGGTAGAGTTCTATAGACCTCAAGGAGCAACTCTGTTCCAATTTAAGGAGTTTTCAATTACCATTCCCCCCGACTTTTACACAGGAGCCGAATTAGCAACCCAAATCAACACGCAAATAGAAAATATGCCGAGCCATAAGGTAGATCCAAATGACGCGAATGAGACCGAGTTAGATATTTTTATGTCCCAGAACTCGTCTAAATATACTATGACTTTACAGCTTGAAAATACCTATGGTATTAAACTTTTCGCCCCGGTCGGCAGGGATAAAGACATTTGGAGATATTTGGGTTTTACACACGGCCAGATGGTACTCAAGATGGCTGAAAAGAAGAACATTAGCATAGAATACCAGGCCATCGCCGATGCTATACAGGCGGGGTACAATACGGATTTTCCCTATTATAATGCCCTCTTCACCGCTGGTACGCCAAGCCTTCCACTCACCTACAGGAGCCAACTTCCAGCAACAATTGAAAGCCCACCAGGTATTTTTATTACCAGTAGGACTTTATCAGGCGGAGGCACATATCAAAGCAGGGTGAATCCAGACAATTTTTTCTTGGAGGCAGCCCCCCGAGATATTATTGAGTTCGTGAGGTACGATGTTTCAAGGTACTCGTATGTAAATTACAGCCCAGCCGTACCCACCTATCATTATCTAAATGAGGCACAACTTCACGATATAGATATCCAAATAAAATCAGAACACGGGACTATTTTAGACCACGACCAGCTCGGCGATTATCATATAGTTTTAGCTTTTGAGTGTATCGTTGAACCAGAATTTTCACCCGAGTTTCTTCAGCAATATTACGCTGAATCATACAGGAAACAACACACACCAGATATGTTCCGTTTGAAATAATTTTGTAGTATTAATATATAATAAAATGAGTGCTGTCCCCTCCCAACTTCTCGGGCTGGTCCCGCGCGTGTCTGGCCTTAAGGGCATCAACAATCGTATCCATGAAATCTACCCCGTGAATGCTTCGCTTTCCTCCCAGTTTTCTCCCCAATCCGTTGATACACTTCAATTTAATATTGCTGCCTTACCAGGGTGGCTAAATCCTACTCGTTCGTACCTTAAGTTTAATTTCAAGGCGGACGCTGGGTCCTTCCCCGTTGGAGGTATTTACCCCTTTTCTCGTATGGACCTCAGGGTGGGTAATTCTATGGTTGAGAGCGTCCAAAATTACCACGTCCTCCAGAAAATGCTGTCTAATATGGAGCCTTATTGTGCTAAGAAGACTAATGCCCATAAGTCTGGTGATTGGAGGGCTAATAATCTTGATAGTGCGAGTGATTTTGCCCGATTTGAGAAGGGTCAGGTCGTAGAACACGGTATTATTTCTGGTGTTCTTGGACGGGATTTTAACGAGCATTACATACCAATTTCGTATTTCGCAAATAGTGGTGGTGAAGCCATACAGCTTAGTTTTTATTTAAATGAAGCTCGTGAGTTTATGGCTCGTGCCGATGGTGGTATGATTCCCGATGGTGCTACTACTGGGTATGTTCTTGAGAATGTTTGTCTCGTGATTGAGTGCGTTGAGCTTCCTATTAACCTTACTACTCGTATGGATAAGGAGCTTTACTCTGGTTCAAAGGTAAGCCTTCCTTTCAAGACTTTCCGCTCCCATACCAATCACATCCCCCAGGGGAGCCAAAATGCGGAGCTTTCAATTAATGAGAACTCTGCGGATTTGGAGGCCTCTCTAACCGCTATTCGGCCCCAGGTCTATTCTCCTATTTATGATTATGCCGATGATGGTAAGTCTAACCTTGATTTCGTCGGTGGTCATCTTGATTTCACAAAATCTGACCTTGAAAGCGGTTTCACCGAAGATAAGGTCGGTTCGGTCCAGTGGAGGTTCGGTACTAATTTATACCCCCAGCGAAGGCTTGAAACCTCCGCTCATGATTCAAAGGATGTTCTCCTTCACACCCTCGCCACCCTTGATAAGTTTGATGATGATGCCTGGTTAGGTGGTCTCAACTACGACGGCACTCCCAACTGGGATAATGGTGCGTTCATGTTGGCCCAGTCTTTCAAGTCTTCTCGTGATGACTACAATAATGGAATCGCCGCGGCATCTATCGGCGGTCCCCTTGAGCTTTCTATTTCTCTCGCCAAACCTGCTACGAAGGCTCTAAAGCTTGAGACTTTCTGCCGTGCTAATTATACTTTGAACCTCTCCAAGGGAGGTGCTACTTCGGTACTTAATTCTAATAAGGCGGAACAGCCTGTAGCGTAATTTAATCACATTTACTATTCGCCCGAAATGTTTTGGTTGTTTTTAATTTCGGCAATAATAAATGTCCTAACCTATTATTTTTATGGGTCCCATTTTCAATTATACATTTTTGAAAAATCCGGGTCGTGATTTTCACTTCTCACCGCACCAATACCTCACGACAGGTACCCCAACTCGCCCATTTTTGAGCTTCGTACCAACCCCGATTTGCGTTTTTCGTGCTAACAATAATGATTTTGAGAAACTAAAATATTTTCGCCCCGCCAATTTTCAGATTTTGTATGCTTGAGGAGCGAATTAATAAATTGTTAATAAGCTTGGTCATTTTGGACGAGGGATTTACAATCATACGAACGCTGAACAATTAGGCATTAACGAAAAGATGCCTCCTCGTACTCACGATGGTAAAGGTCCGCCGCCGAAAAGGGCAAAGAAAACTCCAGTCACACCTCCTACCGGATATTCACCCGAAATGTTGGCCGAAATGAAGGAAGCACTTGAAGAGAAAAGAAGTGCGGAAAAGGCTAAGAAAGAAAGGGCAGAAAAAAAAGCAAATGCGAAGAAAAGGGAAGCTGCCGCCAGGACTCCCCCCCAACCCACGATGTCCGCCGACGATGCCTGGAAAGACATAGACAGCGACAGCGACGGTAGAGGGGGCGGCAGCGGCTATCGCCTTCGCCTAGCCGCTGTTGACGAAAACGCTGCGAATACGGACGGCCCTGGTTATCCTGGTAATTTAAACTTTGACGGCATATTTACTCGCGCGAGGAGAGCGGCTTCACAATCAGAGGCTTCGGGTGAGACTGAAAACGATAATGAGCCTGATGAAGTCCCGTCAAACCAAGTGGCCGTAAGGAGCAAAAGGTCCGCTGAAAAAGAACAGACGCAAATCCAAAAATTGGCCCAAGCCATCAACGCATCAAGGTCAAAAATTACATCAAAGATTAAGAAATACCAGGATATTCTGGACAAAAATAAGACGAAAAACAAAGACTTTAGTGAAGCTCATACGAAGTTTAAGAAAATTGGAAAAGACAAAAAGAGCCCTGAAATACTTGAGTTCAGGGAAGTTTTTCTTAAAATGATTGGCGACAACAAGGATAAGTTCGCAGCCATATCATGGGACACGGGAGAAACCAAAGAAGAAATTATCCCCAGCAACTCACCATTTCACTCGGGGGAAAAAGAAAATACTACTACCCCACCCACATATGACCGAAACGGAAAACCAAGAATGAGGTATAAAAAAGAAAAAAGGCAGATTAAGATTTTCAGCAGCGTTAGTCACGAACTCGCTCAGTTTCTCCGTATCACCGCAAATTATATTGATTCAAAAGATATGGAGGCTGAAAAAATGAAGGAAGAAATTGAAGAAGAACGCAGGATAATAGCGGAGAACCGAGAGAAGAGAGAAGAGCTGGAAAAAGCTGAATGGGACGCACAAATGTATGGAGAAGAAGAGTTTTGACTGAAACACCTGTGTGTATTTGTAAGATAAAGAGGCTTAAAGAGTAGCCAAAAAATATATGTTTTTATAATAATATGGATGATACATTTGATGAATACTTCACCAGAGCTAATCCCGACCCCCAACCTAAAGATGAAACTTGGGACTCTACGATGAGTAGTTTTATACCCCTACGAAATAGTGAAAGGGATAGAAAATTACACGATGTATCTTCACTCATAGGGACTATGCGTGTTGATATGGCTAAGCCTAATACAGAGCTTACGGACCATCACAATACCCAAGCTAAATTGGCTAATTCTGCTTCAAAATCATTTCTTGAAGGGGTAGATGAGGCTCAAATATATTTAAATCACGAGGGTATTAATAAGACGATTGTTGATAGTTCTAGGTATGGAATAATGCTTAGGGATAATGAAACGGGAAAATATACTTTAGCCCTACGAGGTATGCGAATTGATAATCCAAGAGATATATGGAACGCTTCTCAACTGGCCTCAGGTACGAACGAAAGTAAGCGTATAGCAATTGAAATGATTGATAGAGTTGAATCTGGTGGGGGTCAAGTTGAAAGGGTTGTCGGCCATTCGATGGGTGCGAGTGATTCTATGGATATTAGTTGGGAGCGGGGGATACCTGGTACGGCTTTTGATGCTCCAGTATCACCTCGTATGGTACTAAAAAATACACTCTCTACATCTGCTCCTAAAGCTGATTTAGAACTAATTCGCAACCCAGAAAATATACTCTCCATAGGTACTGGATTTAGGAATGTCTCTGTAAATCCGCAGTACCGAGTATCAACCATACCTACTAAAAAGGGGGGTATGCTCTTTGAAAATCACGAGTTAGTACCTAATTTTACTAAAACACAGCTTGATTCGGCACAAGCGGAAGCTGAAATGTTGGTGCGTGTAGGTACCCGATTCGCACAACACGAGACTATGATTGATATGACTGAAGCTATGACTAATGGTAAATCATTTACGGAATTTCACCGAGATTTAAATTCACAAGGGGGTAGGCCAAGCGGAGTAGATGTAGATATTGATGGTGTTTTTAATAAATTGGGGCCGAGAGTAAATAAAAATGCCCCACTTATAAAACTTTGGGAGCAGTTAGGTGGTGAGTTTAATACCGATGAAATTACCCATTTAAATACCACCGAAGCTGGTAGTCCTGGACAGCCTATTATAGCTGATACAGACATAGTGGAGCATCTAAAAAATGGTGAAATGGATAGTGCTAAAAATAAGGCTACAGAGCGGTTTTCAAATGGTATGAATGCCCTTGCTGAAAATGAAGTTATGGCCCATCCTGCGGTGAAAAATGCTGTAGCGGAACATTTACGAAATGCTATTCACCCTACAACTATGGCTACAGGTATGATAAGTATGTTCGCAGGGGATGAAATAATGTCTGTAATAGACCCATCTGGCGATTTTAATCAAGGGAACGAGGCTGGTATTTTAGAGCATTCGGCCGTGAGTGGTGCGATTACTGGTGGTATCGGTGATGTTTTAATTAATGGATTATCAGGCGGAACATCTTTATTTTCTAAATCCATAGGGTCCGTGAGTGTTGCTACGGGTGCTGGAGCCGTAGCTGGAACAGCCACCCAATATGCGGTTGATAAAGCCCTTGATAAAGCTGGTGCGAACGAGGATACCAAAGAGTCGCTCGGTGATATAAGTGGTGGCTTAGTCGGGGGTGCGACCACAGCAGTCGTTGCCGATGTCTCCGCTATAGCCTATGCGACTATGGTTGGAGCCGAAGTTGGTGAATTAGGGGGTCCCGTAGGAGCTTTAGCAGGTGCTGGAATTGGAGCCACTTTTGGGGCTTTGAGCTATGGTTTGGGTAAGCTTCAGCAGGTACCAAGTGTAAAAAAAGCAGAGAAGAAAGTCGGCCGATTTTTTAAAAAGTTATTTTAATATAGTATAGAGATGAGTTTCATCAGTACTTTGACCGGCGACAGGTTAGATGAAATATATGCTACTGATGCTGAGCTTGAAATTGGGCTTTCTACGAAGGCTGAATCCACTCAAATCTCGGCTTTAAATAACGATATCGGGACTAAAGCGGACAAACCACCAACGGGGGAGGCTTTCGCATTTGTGAGTGCGGTAAATGCTAAGCAAGACCTCCCTCCAGAGGACGATAGTTTTGTTTTGACGACCACTATGAACTCTGGTATGGCTGCTAAGCAGGATAATCCACCAACGGGGGAGGATTTCGCCTTCGTTAGTGCGGTAAATACTAAGCAAGACCTCCCTCCAGAGGACGATAGTTTTGTTTTGACGACTACTATGAACTCTGGTATGGCTACTAAGCAGGATAATCCACCAACGGGGGAGGATTTCGCATTCGTTAGTGCGGTAAATACTAAGCAAGACCTCCCTCCAGAGGACGATAGTTTTGTTCTAACGACCACTATGAACTCTGGTATGGCTACTAAGCAGGATAATCCACCAGAAAATGATAGCTTTGTTTTGACGACCACTATGAACACTGGTATGAATACGAAACAAGACAACCCGCCAACGGGTGAGACGTTCGCATATAATAGTGCCTTGACTGATGGTCTTGCGACTAAATTAGATAATGCTCCTGAAGACGACAGCTATGAATTGACCAGTTCTGTTGATACAAAAATAGCTAATCAAGCTGGTTTGGGATACACTCAAGAGCAGGTAAATACC
>Ga0181407_1000456_pt1 | contig 13994 bp, 7 predicted proteins | sample 30SPOviralmetaG_FD_130136 | JGI IMG/M metagenome (GOLD analysis project Ga0181407, IMG submission 130136) | Marine viral communities from the oligotrophic San Pedro Time Series (SPOT) site, San Pedro Channel, CA, USA - 30 SPOT_SRF_2012-01-26 | ecosystem: Environmental > Aquatic > Marine > Strait...
AAAACATTCCTGTATGCATACTTGTTTGGTGCAGGTGATGCTAAGCTAGGTCATAGCTTAACAGGTAAACTTAATGCAAGTCGTGGTAAACAAGCACGTGAAGACTTTGCAAAAGGTATTAAAGGATTAGGTGAACTTAAGAATAAACTAATCACAGCATGGAAGAATACTAAACATCGCTCAGGTGATGGATGGTTTACTGCAGTAGATGGTAGACCTGTATTCTGTCCTGCTGAACATCAAACATTAAACTACTTACTGCAGTCTATGGAAGGTATTAGTTGTAAAGCAGCACTGTCATATTCAATGGCGGAGATAGATAGGCTAGGCTTACGAGCTGAACCAAGATTATTCTATCATGACGAGCTTGCATATACATGCCATCCAGATGACGCTGATGCAGTAGGTAAAATCCTACAAGAATCATTTAAAGAAGCACCTAAATGGTTTAATATAAATTGTATGGATGGTGGTGACTATGTGAAAGGAGAAACTTATGCAGACATCCACTAAGAACCCTACAGAAGTATTACAACAACCAGTAGTGCAGGAATCTAAAGCACCTACAGAAGTATTACAACAACCAGTAGTGCAGGAATCGCCTGCTGTTTTAGATACAATATCTACTGACTCACTTGTATTAGTAGATGCAGACTCTATATACTTTAGAGCTGCATGTATATCTAGTAAGAAGAACGATATACGTAAGAGTATAGATCATACTATGTCCGAGATAGAGGCAACATGTATGATGGGTAAACTACGAGTAGCTGTTAAAGGTAAGGGTAATTTCAGAAAAGATATGTACCCTGAATATAAAGCTAATCGTAAAGAATTAGATGAGAAACTAGTTAAGTCTCTTGCATACGGCATCGAGCATATGATATCGTATTACGATGCGTTTCAAGCAGATGGTATGGAAGCAGATGACTTAGTATCTATCTGGGCTTACGAAGCTAGAGAACTAGAGAAACCTTACTTTGTAGTAGGTATCGACAAGGATTTACTTCAGATACCAGGTAATCATTACAACTTTAATAAACAAGTACATACATTTGTTGATGATGATGCAGCTAATCTTAATTTAAACTTACAATGTTTAATAGGTGACAACTCTGATAACATTCCAGGTATTAAAGGTATAGGTAAAGTTAAAGCTGCCAAGATACTAGATGGAGTTCCAATGGATAAACGTTGGGATCGTGTTAAACAAGAGTGGAAATCCCATAACGCGGGAGATCCTGACGTAAGTCGTCGACTATTAACAATGTTAAAATCATGGAAGGAATATGACGACATTAGACAACACATTCAAGACCAAGCCACTGTCTGCGAACAAGATGTTCGGAGCGAGGGGCAAGAGGACATTCAAGAGTCCTGAATATGTTGCGTATCAGAATGAGATACGCGATGACCTAATGGGAACTGATTGGCCATTTGATGCTAATCAGGTCTCATTCATTGTAAACGCTGGCTTATCTAATAGAGGAGCTGACATTGATAACGTAATAAAACCTATCTTAGATACATACCAAGGTATCTTTGAAAAGTTTAATGATAACAAGGTATACTATGTCGAACTACACAAAGAAATCGTTAGCAAGGGAGAAGAGTTTCTCAGGATTAGAGTTACCTCCCATAACGGAGCTTGAAGAATACGAATACACTAAACAAAAGAAACAAAAGAGGATGCGTAATAAATTTGAAGCGTCTAAGCAAAGACGTATTAGAAGATTACATAGAGAAGAAAGATGGAATTAAATGGCTTATGTACAAACAGCATGTCCGCACTGCAATTCATCGGACGCGTACACTATATATGATGATGGAGCTTACTGCTTCTCATGCCAATACTCAACTAAAAAGAAAGACTATGATATGAAAGATGTAATACAAGAAGATAATGAATCAGCATTTACATTTGTTGAAGACATTGCTTCATACAAAAGTTACCCTATAACTTCGCGTAAGATATCGCAGAAGGTTGTAGACTACTTCAATGTAAAGATGTCTGTTGATTCAGAAGGTAAACCTGCTTCACACTTCTATCCGTATACTAAAGACGGACAAGTGGTAGCATACAAAGAAAGAATATTACCTAAAGATTTCCGTACACACGGTGATTTTAAGAAGACAGAATTGTTTGGCCAAGCACAAGCAGTAGGCTCTAAGACTTTAGTAATTACTGAAGGTGAGCTAGACTGTATGGCTGTAGCTGAAGCATTCATGTCTCACTACAAAGATAGAATATTTCCTGTAGTTTCTTTACCATCTGCAACAGGTACTCGTGCTCTGCTTGATCAGAGAGAATGGGTTAATAAGTTTGAATCAGTTGTACTAATGCTAGACAATGATGAAGCAGGTAAGAAATCACTAGAGCTATGTGCTAAGATCATAGGTGCAGGCAAGGTTAAGATCGCCTCTCTCAGAGGTAAAGATCCTTGTGAATCACTACAAAAGTACGGTGCTAACGCCATACTACGAGCCATCTGGGATGCACAGACATGGTCTCCTGCAGGTATTGTAGTAGGTGAAGACATATGGGCAGAGTTTCAAGCAAGACAAAACACAGAATCAGTACCATACCCTGACTGCTTGCAAGGTCTTAACGATAAACTTAAAGGCATACGTCAAGGTGAAATTACTTTGTTCACCTCAGGTACAGGCTCAGGTAAGTCTACTGTTATTAAAGAAATTGTTTTAGATTTACTAAACAAAACTACAGATAAGATAGGTCTTATATCTCTTGAAGAATCAGTAGGTGATACTGCAGAAAAGTTTATATCAATGCAGCTGCAGCGACCTGTAATGGATCCTCCTCCTCTTACTAATGAAGAGATTAGAGCAGGCTTTGATGCTGTATTCGGAGATGAAAGACTAGTACTGTTAGATCATCAAGGTTCTGTCGGTGACTCAAGTCTTATAGATAAGATAGAATACATGGCTTTAATGGGATGTAAGTACCTAGTACTAGATCACATTACTATTGCTGTATCAGAAGGTACAGAAGGATTATCAGGTAATGAAGCTGTAGACAAAATGATGTCTGACTTACTTAAAGTAGTTAAGAAACATAACGTATGGCTCGGCTTAATCTCACACTTACGTAAAGCTCAAGGTGGTACAAGAAGTTTTGAGGAAGGTAAGCTTGCTTCTATCGATGACATCAAAGGTTCAGGCTCTATCAAACAGATATCATTTGATATCATTAGCTTTGCTAGAAACTTAATAGCAGATGACGATCAAGAACGTAACACAATAACGTTCAGAGTATTAAAGTCTAGGTTTACAGGTCTAACAGGTAACGCTGGTGCTGCGACTTACGATATTAATACTACAAGATTAACTAAAGCAGGAGACTTTAGCTTTGAAGGAATTCAGATATGATAAAGCATATCTTAAGGTAGCTCATGTATTTAGTGAGCTATCTTATGATGAACAGATAAAGGTAGGAAGTATAATAGTCCGTGATGGACGAGTACTTTCTCAAGGATGGAATGGTATGCCTGCTGGTATGCCTAATGAAACAAGACATGTATGTAAAACAACTCGACCAGAAGTTATACACTCAGAAGCTAACGCACTTATGAAGTTAGCTAGAACAGGTGGAGGTTCTGAAGGAGCTACAATATATACAACGCATTCACCCTGTATGGAATGCTCTAAACTTATACTACAATCAGGGATTATTAGAGTAGTATACGACGAGACGTATGATAGCTACGCGCTACAATTTTTAAAAGAAAGAGGACTGGATGTCAAAACCTATAGATCAGGTGACCAAGTACCTATTAGAGAAAGTCGAGAAGATAAACGTAAACAATCCGAAAGCTAACTCTGGTGGTGTACTTTTAAAGTTACATAAAACATACGAAGAAGATATGGATATGTTTGTGAACATCGCATTGCAGACAATACAGATACTATTTACAAAAGACACTAGTGATAGTCCAGCAGGAACATCACAGCTAACTAACACATCATTTAAAATAGGACAACATATACACCGTATACTTAAACGAGATAAAGTGCCGTGGTCTATGGAGCTAAGACTAGGTGATTTGTTTGTTGAAGCATTTTACAACTGTGGTTATATAGATTTATATTACCCAAGAATAAGAGACAGCAGCCATATAATATCTGCTACACCTAAGTGGATTGAGCTTGCTGACTTGCATGAAGCAACTACTCGTATTAATCTAACAGCTACGATTACTACGATACCAAAGTCTATTACTTCTATGGTGCAGCGAGATCGTCACCTAGTTATAAAGAATAAACTTAAAGATGATAAGTTAGATCTAAGTCAACCGTATATTAATGCAATGAATAAGCTACAGAAAACTGGTTGGCGTATCAACAGAAGAATATATGATGCACTAATAGATAACAAAGGTAACTTCTTACAAGAAGAACCTTATAAAGATAACGATGCTAAAGAAATGAAGCGACGTAGTAAAGCTATGGAGTGGAAGTTTATTATGTCTAAGGCAAAGCTATTGAAAGAGCAAGATGTATTCTACCAGTACGTTGATGCAGACTATCGAGGTAGAACTTATTACATAGAACCTTTCTTAAACTTCCAAGGCTCAGACTTATCTCGTGGTATGCTTAAGTTTGCACGCGGTAAACCTATGACAGACGCTGGGTTATTCTGGCTTGCAGTGCATACTGCTGTTAGCTATAACGAAAGCTATAAGATAGATGAGATACCTGACTGGGTTGAACAAGATTATAAGGGATATCTTAAATCAGAAGGATTAGAAGATATTTCTGTAGACAAGATGACACTCGAAGATAGAGTTAACTGGGTAAACAATAACATGAACTGGATTGTAGACTTAGGGCAAGCTGCTTCTTTTGTACCTTGTGAAAAGACTGTATCATTCTTAGCATGTTGTATTGAATGGTACGACTATCATGAAGCTAAGAAAGATCATAGACTTTTTATGACTCACTTACCTATACCGATTGATGGTAGCAATAACGGCTGGCAACATCTTGGTTCTATATCTAAAGACGTACAGACAGGAGATCTTGTTGGTTTAATTCCTATTGAAATACCTAAAGACTTCTACGTACAAACAGCTAAAGAACTAATCAGCTTAACTAAAGACGAACGACTATGTTCTATATTAAACTCAATGCCGATGAAACATATCCGCAAAGGCATAACTAAACGTGGATCTATGACGCGAGCTTACTCTGCAGGTGCAGGTAAGATAGCTGAGAACATGTTCTTTGATTGTAAAGCAGAGGACTACCACACTACATACGGTATTACTCAAGATGATTGCAACAAGTTTGCAAAGATTCTAATCAAAGCTATAGATAAAGTATGTCCAGGTCCATTAAATACTATGGCATACTTGCAACAACTAGCTTCATTTGAAATAGGAAAGTACAAGAAGTTTTCTCCTGATGGAGAGCCTGCTGGTAAAGAATACACTGATGTTATTACTAGGCAGAAAGAACTTTATGTACAGAAAGATAAGACAGATGAAGAACTACAGGAACTAAGTAAGATAGTACAGTTTATAAACTCATACGAATCAAGAAAGATTTATGGTAACGGTGAGGATAAACTATGCTGGACTACACCATCAGGTTTTCCTGTAGAGTATACTAACTTTCAGATGCAGCGGCGTAAAGCTAAAGGTACTATAAGTGGGTATACAACTTACAATAAACGAGGAGCAGTACAACACTGTGCACAAGTAGCAACTAAACTTCCTGATATAAGAGGATTTATGACAGGAATATCTCCTAACTTCGTACACTCTATGGATGCTAGTCACATGGCATTAGTTATAGATGACTGGAACGGAGAGTTCGGTGCTGTACACGATAGCTTCTCAACTCACGCGTGTGATGTAGAGTTATTACTCGCTCACACTAAACGTAAATTCATAGATATGTATGATGTAGATAACTTCTACAACTATATTGAAGGAGAACTAATAACAGATAAAGAAGGAATAGATGTTGAACAACCAGAATTAGGTAGTCTAAATATAAATGACATAGAAGATTCTGACTATTTCTTTGCTTAAGGAGGAGCTAAATGCCTAGAAGTTATAACTATCTGGCACTACGAGGCGCTGATGTAGATGATAAAGAACTACAAGATCAGTACCCACAGATACCAGAAGATGCATTATATACACCGAAGATTAACGAGATGATGTTAGACATTGTATACAATCAGAATATAGATGCAGGTCTAACAGAAGAAGAAGCAACCAAGAATAAAGAAGTAGCAGCTCGAGGATTGAAAGAGCTATACGCTAAGAACGGATTGCTTTAATAAAAAACCCCAATAGATTTCCATACGGATTTCTATTGGGGTTATTTTTTTTAATGCGCGAAGTATTGTAATGCTATCATTGTATATGAGCCATCACGATTACGATGTCTATATCCTTGTGTTCTAAGTTTCTCCATTAACTTCTTTTTCTTTTCACCAGTATGTTTTATCATTCTAGTTATTTGATTTTTAAAGTCTAACTGTCTATAAAACTCATCTACAAAAGCGTAATACTGTCTATACGTTATTGCTTCAGGTGGTTTCCGATTAGGATTTTGTGGATCGTAGTTATATCCTACTTTTCTCATAGCAATCTGCATACTATCAACCCACTTCTTAGCTTGTAAACCAAAGTTCTCTTCGTTAATAGGTGCCATCTTACCTAGTCTTCTAGCAAGTTGAGTGCCACTATAAGTTAGCTTATCTCCTTTTTCAGTACTCTTTCCTGTATGATCTTCTAACATATACTTCATATACAAACCATCTATGTCTGATATAATATCATTGCCTTTCTCTTTAAGAACTGCAGCTTTATTTTTCTCATAATCCCTCATGAGTTTTAAAGTAGAATCTTTATAAGCCTGTAGATAAGAATAGTTCATACATTCTCTCATCCAGTTCTTATTAACTTCTCCTAATACTACATCATAGTTATTTGCATCCATTTTAAAAGCATCGTATATAGTAAACAAATACGGATTACCTTTTCCAGCATTCGATATATCATTCCATGATTTACCTGTATAAGTCTTAACTACTGTCACAGCATCCAATGATTGTATAGGTCCTGGTACAGAACCACCATAAGCCCATCGACCTGGTTCAGACTTAATATTCTTACCAACTTTAGTAACTCGCGGTGCTGATGACGTCATTCGCTTTTTATAATGAAAAGCTCTACGTCTTTGCTCTCTTTTTTGATTTCCTTTCTCATCGATAGGAAAACCTGCAGCTGCAGCTAGTGCATCATCCTTTGCATATGTATCGTAATCAGTAAATGATGCTGTTGATGAGCCTTCAGAAACTGCTCTACCAAATGCTAATCTACCTATACCACCTGGTCCATCAATCTCTTGTATCTCATTTAAGACTGCAAACATACCAGCAGAAGCTCTTACTAAAGCTCTTGAAGCTATAGCATCATCAGACATTACTTCAACTAGTGACTCAGAGTATTTTCCGTTTAATACTTTAGATAATTCTACTACATCATTATTAAAGCCAAGGTTCTTATCGTTCATAACGTACGCATAGCTAGTAGCAAAAGCTTGTAGCATATGATCATTCGGATTTGATTTAGCTTCTTGTAGTTTAAGATCAATAACTTCTTTAAAGTTAACCCAAAAACTAAACAACTCCATACCATAACCATATGTCATAGTTGTTTGCTTGTTTAACTCTCTATAAGAGTATAACTCTTTAGCTATAGTATTCATATGCTCAATCGCAGTAGCACCATCTGCAGGATCAAAGTTAATATCAGACCAACCTTTATCTAAAGATTCTATTGCAAGTTTTTGCAACTGATCTCTAATATCACCGTCATCTAAAAGCTTTTCAACTCCTGTACGAATAACACCTGTACGTAAAGCTGTTTGTTCATGACCCATCTGTACACCATTCGATGCAAGGCCGTTTGTTTTACCATCTATATAGCCATTAAAGTATGTATTGAAAGGTTTATTATTTGACATTGCATCTACGTAATTAGCAAAGTCAATCAATCCATCTATATACATTAAACCATCTTGACCTTTATCCTTTATCTTAGCTATTAAATCAGCATGAATAGTAGGATCTAACTGTAAAGAACCTTGGATTCTAGCCATAGCTTCAGCAGGAAAATCTGGATTATCTAACGGTACCTTAGAAGCAATAGCATTTGATACAACTTCGTAATCCTCATCTCTTACATTTTCTAAAGATCTTAATGCGTCACCATCTTTTTTCATTTGATCAGTAGCAGCTGCTAAAGCTCTTTCTCTTGCGTCAGGTAACAAAGCATCAGCTCCGTCAACTAACATAGCTGCATACATCTGTCTTAAGTTTTGATCTACTTGATCTCCTCTTCTATTAATACGCGCTGACTTAACACCACGAGTTACAAACCTAGTTATCTTTGATGTAACAGGATTAAAGTAAGTTTGTTGTGGTAGTATTCTATAATTATAAGCTAGCATAGAATAAGATAAATAGTTTGCTTTACTTCTAGCTTCTGCAATTGCACTTACTTGTTGAGCGTAACTCATCATTACACTTTCCATAACTTTATCAGCTTTATATACCATAGATTCTGGAATATTTAATTCAGCATCTCGCGGATGTTCCCATGTTCTAGTATTTGAGTTATACTTATAACCTTCTTCAAGTAAAGCTTTAAGTTCAGCAGCTTCTTTAGCTTCAAACTCATTTACTTTTGACTGGCCTAAACCATGGATCTCTGATTGCCATGTAGTAACGTCAGCGTTTTGACCACCTTGTAAGCGACCAAGTAACGTGGCTAACATAATTTTACCACGTCTTTTATCTACAATATGAGCTACACTACTAGCGCTTGCCATAGCTTTCTTTACTAGCTCACTTTCTTTTACACCTAAATTACCTAAAGTAACTTTAGTTAAAGAGGCTAAATCACCTTCGTCAATTGATCCACTAGGTGCAGGCGCAGATAAAGGTTTTACAGGTTGTTTACTAAACAAAGCAGCTCGTCTGTCTTTACCTTTTATTAAGTCTAATCTACCTGCTTCTGAAAGTTGAAACGTAGATTGTTCATGCGCCACTCCGCCACCTTCAATTCTCTGTATCATACGAGGATTTAAGATAGCATATAGATCTTTAAAAGCAGCACCTAAAGTTTCAGCTTCTTCTCTAGTTAAATTAGTCTTATCATTATCAGGAACCATACGTTGATACTCTTTATGTATCATATTACCTAACGCACCATTACCTTTTGCTATAGTTATATCTTTGCCTTCTATTTCTCTAGCTCTATCAATCTTTCGTTGATCAACAGCTGAAAGTCTTTTACCCTCTGATTTAGGCTTACCTGTTATTTCATCTATCTCAAGTTCACCTTCAAAATCTTCAAGGTAAGATAGATCAGCAAGAGCATTTTCAGTAACGGCTAATGCAATCTTAGTGTACATCACATTAGGTACTTGCTTATCTATTTTCTTATTATACTCTAAAGCACCTGCTTTCATAACAGCATTTACAAGAGAACCACCTGACTTGGTAGAGCCAGTGTTCAATCCGCCAGCTTTAATTTGAATATCAGCAGGTACAGTAGTAGGATCTCCAACACGTACATTATTTTTTCGAGGTACTGCTGCTCCACCCTCTCGCATCTCAAATGTAGCTTTCGTACTTAAGTTAGAAGGCGTTGTACCTAACCAGAAATGTCCTTCTTGCAATCTAAGCGAAGCATTCTTAAGTCTTTCTTCAAAGCCACCATTATCTGTAGATTTACTATCAGGGATAATAGGATAATATTTATTTCCTGTAGGACTCCATTTAGTAGGATCCTTTCCTCTCTGAGCCATGTTTAAAATACCGGCATCTTGCTCAGGTAATTCACTTACTCTTACACCAAAAGCTTCTTGTAAAGGATCAGATTGATTAATAGGTTGACCTTCAATTGAAACTGCTCTTTCACCTACTCCCATAGCACTACCAGTACCTGGTATTACTTGTTCGTTACCTTGTTCATCGGTAAAAATTTCTCCTGTAACGTAGCCAGGATCAGCAGCTCTCTTAGCTAGTGCTTGTGTAAGAGCAGCTGACATTGATGTAGCATCTTGACTACCAGAAATATCTGCTGGAGCTGTCTCAGCTACTAGTTCATCAGATACTTTAGCTGCAGTCAACTCGTCTAGCTGATTCTGTAAAGCATATAACTTTTTTTCTAACATTATTCGTTGGTTTTCTTGCGCATCTCCTTGTGCCTTTAAACTATTTGGCATAGTCGATGATACATTTTTCGCTACCATTTTATTTATCCCTTACTATTAAAGTTCCATTGACTCGCAAACTCTCCTGCTTGCGTACCTATTTGATTGAAAGGTCCTAAGACTGGTGTGAGTTTCATACCTAACCTTACTCCTTCTCCTACATCTCCTCTTATAAATTTACCTGATGCTCGTGCTACTCTCTTAGCGTAGCCGATAGCAGGAGCTTCACTTGCTACACTATTGAATATCCAACTAGGAGCACTATCACCAGCTCTTTGTTCATACAAAGGCATGAACTGATCTATTATTCTTTCAGTTGTACCAAGTAATCCAGAGGATCTTATACCTCTTTCAATATATTCTGAGTCATCTAAGTAAGGAGACTTGTCACCATATTTAAGAATATCTTTTATATATTGAGAAGCAAAACTTAACATAATCATAGTTGCCATAGTAGCAAATGCATTATACTTTAATGCTGGAGTACCACGCTTAACATATTCTCCCCATAGTTTAGGTATATGGTTAGCTGTAAACGTAGCTATAAAACCTTGGAACTGGAAGAACAAAGAAAATCTAGGATCTTGATAAAGTAATGGTCTGTTTGCTGCATCAGGTAACGCAGCTGCTTCTCTAATAAAACTATACGTAGCTTCACGTATTTGAGCAGCCATTATCTCTTGCTTAGCCGCAAGATTACCTGGACCTGAAGATACTTGTGATGGACCTATAAAGTCTACACCAGCTGTGATTAACTCTGTATCAAATATTAAGTCAATAATATTATCAGTACCATCAACTCTTAAACCTAAGTCTCGTAATTGTGCTTCAGCTTCTTGTACAGATCTAGTTTTAGGATCACCACTCATACGGTGAGCTTGTATCTCTGATGCTCGGTTATATAAGAAGTCTCCAAACATAGAAGCTCTCATAGCCCTTGTTAAGTTTGTTATACCTGTTAAACCATTCCACTTAAAGAATGCTTCAAAGAAAAACTGTTGAGCTGCATTAGTCTCACTAACACCTGTAACTTGAGCTGCACCAACTGACCACTCATATAATCCAAGAAGTCTATTAATCTGTTGACCAGGTGAGTATGTATCTTTAGATGTACGTTGAGTAGCCAAGTCGGTTATCTCTTTAGTTCCATCCCACATAGCTTTACCAAGCTCTCGGCCTATACCTCTAAGCCCTACGTGATCTCCATTTTTATTTTTCTTAGTAGTAAAGATCTCATCTGCTGTTAAACCTTTTGTTACAAGACCAAGCTCTACTGTAGAGGATATAGCTGCCATAGGTAAACTAGCAAATGTACTTAACATTAAGAAGTTTCTTTGTAACCTTTGTAGCTTCTGACCCATCTCTGTTTGAGGTCTCATGTAGTTTCCAGAGTCTGCATCTAATATATTCTTTACATTGTATGCAATCTTATCTACTTCTTCTTTAGATATACCGTCAACATGTTCTGCTTCATGTAGTAACTGATTTATAACTGCACCATCTTTACCTATATACTTTCTATGAGCTGTAAATCTAGCAGCTTGCTTAGCTGCATGACTGATGTTAGCAAAGATATCTGTCTCCATAAAATCATCGAACTTATTATTCTCAGACATATTCAAAGATCTTTTCTTATGAGAGTTAGGCATGATACCACCTTTACTAACACTAAAAGCTTCAGCATCACTGATATCATATGCTTCGTTATTATCTATTATCTCATCAGTTAGTTTCTTTGCATCAGCTGCGCTGTAACCGTACTCATCTCTTAATAACTTTTGAAACTTACCTTGGTTCTTATACACAGATCTTTTATTTAATGTCTTGTACCTAAATAAGTAATCTTGTATATAACCCATGTCAGCACCAGCAGCTTTCTGATCTTGATATATTTTGTCACTTAGTTGTTGTATTTCTCTACCATGTTTTATCAACGCTGCTTTACGAGGATTACTATCTGGTATTAACGACGGATCAAACTTGCCAAATTGGTTTCTATATCTAGCTATATCTTGTAGAAATCCTTTACTGATTTCTGATTTAGCTTTACGTGAAAGTCTTTTAGTATATCCTAAATCTTTAAAGAACTCTATATCAGTAGCTATCATATTCTTATATGTAGCAACAGCGTGTTGTTTAGCAGTCATAAAGTTTTCACCATCGTAAACTCTTTGTAACTGTCCACCTATTATACCAGCTAATCTACGTAAAGCTCTAGACCTTCTTTGCTGTGACCAGTTGATAGCATTAGGCGCTGAGCCTTGAAATAAACCTAAAGGATTCATAGCTTTTTCTTTAAGTGTCTCAACTATACCTTGATCTTTCATACGTTTTTTATTACTCTTAGATCTATCATCCATATGAACTACACCAGATGTTCTGCCTTGAGTAGAACTAACAGCCCCACCTAGCTTAGAGAAACCTGCGCTTGTTAATCCTCTTGTTTGAGTTCTTGAAGCGTTACGACTCGCTGCGTCTGCAGCATTTTCTGCGTTAGACTTCATACCTTCTTTAGAATTAGCTTCTTCTTCAGAAAGTATAGATGCTGCTGATTGATTTCTCTCGTCTGCAGGAGCTAATCTGTATTTAACATCAGCCCAACCACCTACGTTTTGTACTGTACCCATAGAAGATATACCTGCACCGAGCATACCACCAGCTACAGCACCTTCAGTAGCTCTCGATACTAACTCTCTAAAGTCAAACGCTGATGTACCTATATCAGCATGATGCGCAGCTACATAAGCTGTCGCTTCTTGTAGTCCTTCTGTTGTAGATTCTATAGTAGCACCGCGTGCTTGACGTCTCATAAGATCTAAGAATACTTGTTTAGCTGCAAGCTGTTTACTTGCTTCACTTGCTGCATCACCTGCAAAGCTAGCTAACGATCTTCTAGTAGCAGAGCCAATAGCTAATCTTGCTTCAGCACCTGACATACCTTTCTTAACTAACTCAGTGTAAGCTTTTTGAAATAACTCTTTACTAGCTATTCTTGTAGCCATTATTCCTTTCAAACCTAACATATCAAGAGCCATTTGAGTAACACCTGATAACGCTGCTACACCTACATTTTTATTCTTAGCATCCATTTCATTATAAGTTTGACCTGCATAAATAGAAGCAGGTAAAGCTAATGAAGTACCACCTGTAGCAGGAGCTACAAACATTGCACCAGCTGTTATACCCATATAGGGTACAGACATAGCTAACATATTAGTAAAATATTCTAGTCCACTATAAAAACTATTAACATCTTTATAAGATTGTATTGTATCTGCGTAAGGTGCTAGCTGCCTATGAGCACGTTCAACTCCATTCTCTCCTATTTTAGATATAGTTTCTAAACCAGTAGCATCACCGAACATATTAACAGCACCGTAGCCTGCCTCTTTAACAGTAACCCAAGTTCTATTCCATGTTGTAGACATAGGATTAACTGCTTTGTTATTTAAATATCTATCGCTATGCCTTAAACTAACTTCAGCATCAGTAAAATAATTACCTAACCCCATCTCTTGCATACGCTTCAACTCTATCTCGTCGTAAGCTACATGCTTTAATCCTTGCTTTCTATATCCTTCAGTATCAAGAGCCTCAAGTATTTCTTCTCGAGCTAAATCCCAAGTATCTTCTTCATATATACCTTGAAGATATTGACGTTCTCTTTTATTCTTTTCAAGACTATAAAGTAATCTATTTTCTTCTGATGTAAATTGTGTAGGTTCTACAAGACCTTT
>Ga0181407_1000459_pt1 | contig 13979 bp, 6 predicted proteins | sample 30SPOviralmetaG_FD_130136 | JGI IMG/M metagenome (GOLD analysis project Ga0181407, IMG submission 130136) | Marine viral communities from the oligotrophic San Pedro Time Series (SPOT) site, San Pedro Channel, CA, USA - 30 SPOT_SRF_2012-01-26 | ecosystem: Environmental > Aquatic > Marine > Strait...
AAGGAAATGCACCAAAAGTATTAATATTATAATATCTAGTAGCCCAATTATCACCTATTCTCCATCCAGGTCTCATACTGTCTTTATTAAACCTACCCACTATATCGTCCATTGATTTTGGCGTTAATGAAACATGATATTGATCCATTAAAGTCTGCATTTGTTCTTTAGTAGTATTACCATTATTCATGTAATCAGCCGCATACAAAACAACAACTCTAGCGGGTATAGTATGTTCCCATTCATAAGTACTTGCTATTTTACTAGGTAACTTACCGTCTGGAATATATTTAAGATTTGCTGCTGTTCTTAAAATAGTACGCATATCTCCATTCATACCCCTAAGCATCATACCAGCATCATTAGCCGTTATAGGACTATTAGTATCATTAACTCTATCTTTATACCAATCTAATATTTCTAATAAAGCGTCAGCATCTTTTTTAGCTGAAGATTCTCTATTTTTATAGTTAATATTTCCTTTTAAAACTTCTTTTATACCAGCTGTGCTTTGTGTAGGTTTAGTTTCTACAATTTTATTCCCTTTATAGTAAGGAACTTTACCAGGTTTTCCTTTGTTTTTTCCTGTTTTAACTAATGGAAAAGTTATATCATTACCGTCTTTTACCATATTCTTCAGTACTACATTAGCAAAGATATTTTGGTTTTCATATAAACTATATCTTAAACTATTGCTTCTATCAGTTCTTTTGCTTTCTACTAAAATTCCATCATTATTAAAAGTGTATTTACCAGATCCTGTTTTAGATGCTCCAGTTAAAGCTGGACCCATCATGTTAACCATAAAAGTTACAGCTTTTTTCTCACCATAAACTCTCACTAAATGTTGACCTAAAGAAACAATACTATTACTGTAATCTTGTAGTTGATCGGAATTATTGAAGTCTATACTACCTTTAGATAAACCTAACATGTCCTGCAATTCTTTTCTTTGTAATCCTCCTTCAACTTCTTTGCTTATATAGTTTTCTAAACTAAGTGGTGAAGGTTTTTTATTTGCTTTATAATTTTCTTTAGCTTCTTTATATGTTGTTACAAAAGTTTTAAAATCATTTAATATACCATTATATTCAGTTTTAGTAAACATGCTTGTGTCTAATGAACCATAAACTTTATTCATAGCATTTTCTACAGCTAGTTCAGTTGCACCTTCACTTTTTATTAATTTTATAAAACTATTATAACCTCTAGCAAATTCAGCAGACTTTATTGGTGATATTTTTCTTAAAGTTTTACTAAATTTTATTTTATCAAAACTTCTTCTTTCTTCTGTTTTTTTATCTAAACCCTCTTCAACTCTGTTTAATTCGTTTTCAATTGCAATAGCTTCTTGTTGTTTTTTATTCTTTGTAAGTTTTTCAATATTTTTTTTATCATCTAAAAAATTAGTAACAGATTTTTGAGCAACAGATTCTGTTATTTCTTCACCTAAACCTTCTTGTCTAGTTTTATTATTTCTACCTGAATTTAAAAAGAAAGAGCCAAATTGACCTTTACCAGAAGCTGAAATTTCAAAAATAGTTTTACCTGGGTATGTAATTTTACCTGTAATGGGATTTACTTTTTTGTCTTTTTCTCTTTTTATAGGCTTAAAATTAAAAAGTTTAGGTTTAGACCTGCTGTATCTTTTTTTAATTGATTTGATAGATAAACTAGAAACTATATCATTGTAGTTTTCAGCGTGCCAAATAGAATATTCTGAACTATTTGGATCTCCCATTTGTTTTAGTATTTTAGGCAATATTATTTTACTAGCAGCTTCATTTAAAGCTTCTATTAAGTTTTCTGCTTTTATGTTAGGATTTGTTGCGGCTACACTTAATATTTTGTTAGCAGCCACATCAAACTCTTGTTGCATTTCAGGTGTTACAATTTCTAAACTACTTAATTCTTTAGTTTTTCTAACTCTTGATGGTTTTTCAGAAACAGGTTTACTAGTTTTTTGTGCAATTTGCATAGTGCTTTTATCTATACTTTGAGTTTCTACACTTTTACCTTTTGCTTCTTTTAAAACAGTTCCATATCTTCTTTCAAGGTTTTGCATCATATATGCTCCAAACCCTTTTACGTTTTTATTTTGCTTGTATGTTTTAGTTAGCTTATTTAACTGCTCTAAATATCCACTAAAAAACTGATCAAAAGTAACTCTTTTATTTTGTTCTAAACCTTGGCCTGCATCATATGCTTTTTGTGCCAATTGCTTAGCTTTACCCATGTTATTAAGAAGCAACTCTTCTTGCATATTTTCGCTAGCTACTAAATTACCCTCACTATCTCTTTTGTTTTCTGCTTTTATTTTAGATTCAATAGTTTTATTTTCTTTAGCAACTTCTTTAGATTTTTCAGTTATAGAAGCTTTTTCTTTTACAGGTTTTGTAGCTTTAACTTTAGATAACTCTTCAGCTCTTTTAGTTACTCTACCTTTAGAAAACTCTCTTTGATATTCTTTTATAAAATTATAAACATCTCTACCTGATTCAAAACTAGCTTTAGCATAACCTTTAGGTTTAATTATTTTTAATATAGATTCTCCTATTTTTTCAAACAACGTTTGCTCATAGCTAATTTCACCATTTCTTACAGCGTCAGAAAAAGCAGTTAAATACTCTTCATTGTACTCGCTTATATCTCTTTCTACTTGTTTGCCATCAACAATTTTATATCTATAGTTTTCATCTATTCTTTTTTGAACAATATCTAATTCTTTTTTAGACATTTGCTTTTTAAAACTTTCTACAATTTCATTTCTTCTTGTGGAATCCGATAAATCATTTTGTACTATACGATGCAATAGTTCATGTGATGCCACGCCTATAGCTCCGACCTCTGCCGCTCGCTCTTTGTTTATAAGAACTTGACCATTAGGTAATATAAAACCTTCAGATTGCATGGCTTCGGCTTTTTTATCACCTTTAAAACCTAACTTATCTAAAGCTTGCTCATATTCTTTTGTTGTATTTAAAGCATTTACTTTTAAACCAAACTTTTCACTAACTTTTTCAAGATTTTGAACACCTAGTTCAACTTGCTCTAAGTTTACAGTTTCTCTAATTTGAAATATAGAGTTATCAATTTTTTTCTTTTGGTTATTTAAACTTCTTATGGCATAACCATATTGTTTTTTAGTAATTTTACCTTCGTTTTTTTCAGTTAATAAATTTTTAGCTTGAATATTTATTTTGTCTTTGTTTTCTATTAAACCTACTAATTCATTTTTTTGCTCTACCGTTAAAAAGTTAAGTATTTTTTGATTATTTTCTAAATAAGTCTTTAAACCGTTTTCTACTTCTTGTAAGTTAGCTTGTAAAACGTCTTGATAATCTTTACTTTTTGACATCTTCATCTCTCTTTTGATGTCACCCATTTCTTTTATAGAACTATTAAATATTTTAATACCATTACTGTCGTTTCTTAAAGCTCTATAAGCATTAGCCTGTCTGATTTGACCTGCTCCACCAAAAGTAACAGCACCAATAAAACCTAGAGCAAAAGCTTCTAATCCTTGATCCGATGCCATAGCGTTTAAACCTTCTATAGCAGCATCTACTTTGTCTTCTCCTCTTGCTATAGCATTACTTGTTGTTTCTATACCTAATTGTCCAACTTCTGTTGCACCTTCTTTGCTACCAGCCGTTATTAAAGAAACTAAACCTTTGTAATTAAAAGCTGATTTCATAATAGCTTTAGAAATACCTTTAAAACCAACAAACTCTAAACCTGCTGCCATAGTTCCAAGCGTTAATGGAGCAAAAACTTCTGTTTCACCAGAATTTTCTAGTTCTTCTAATGGATTATTAGACTCAGGGAATAAAGCGTTAGCTTTTTCAATATTGTAATCTGAAATCATTGGGCCTACTATCTGAGGAACTAAAGAAGCACCTCCAGTTAGTATAGCTGGTACCATAGTTGTAACTATACTAGTCATTCCAGTTACAGCACCACCTACCATATCAGAAATATCACCAGTTCTAACTCCTTCTACAAATTTACTACCTTTGTCTTTATCATCACCATAAATATTAACACTAACGTCCAGCATTTCTTCTTTGGTTTTTTTAGAATTTTCCATAAGATCTAACCACAAATCCGTAAGAACTTCTCTTTCTCCTACTATAGGTTCTAAAATTTCTTTTCCTATTAAAACACTAGACGCTAAAACATCTTGCACACTACTTTTTAAGCTAGTAGGAACATTTAACATGTTTGCTGTAACATTAGCAAATGTCTCAACAATTTCTGTTTCTACTTTGTTTTCTTCTTCCTCTGTTTTTAAATAATCTTTTCTTGTTTTTATTAAATCATCTATATATAACCCTAAATCTTCCTGCTCTAAAACATCTAAAGGCTGTTGATCAGTTGTCACACCATCTACTACATCTTCTTGTTGAAAATTTTGGCTTATATTATTTACTTTTTCTAAATCCAAAGAAATATCTTCCGATCCTAAGTCCGTACTCTGACCCGTTGCTATTTGTTCGTTTATTGCTGTTGTGTCCGCAACACCCTCCACAACAGCCTCTGTCTTTACTGGTTCAACAATTTCTTTTTCTTTTAGTTGAGCGTTAGGAAATTCTTTTAAAAACTTCTCAAGCCTGTCATCAGACACCTGGTAGAGTTGACCGTTTACTATATATTCGTTCATACGTATATTATTTGATTATTAATAAACTATAGCTTTATTTTTATTTGTTACGTCTAATAATTTTTTCTGTCTCTTGCTTATTCTATCTATAACTTGATCATAAGTTATAGCTACTCTGTCTTTAGTGTCCCAGGCTTTTCCTTTGTTTTCCCCATCCTTGAACTGTTTAATCGTTTCTTTAATGTTTAAATCAAGCTCCGCTTGTTGAGTAGGTGTTAATTCACCTTCAATTTCATTGTCATTTATATAAAGAACTTTTGCTTCAGCTTTTACCCTGTCTAAAGTTAATGCGTTTATAGGGATTATAGTTTCTCTAACCGCAGGATCTATTCTTTCATCATTTTTCAAGCTTTGAACATATGCGCTAGCGTTAACACCTGACTTATTTTTCTTAGTTAGATGTTTTTTAGGATTATATTGATTTTTTAAATAAGAAGTAAGGTTTTCTGTATCTAGTTGTCTTTCGCTAACGTTAGAGGTAAGACCAGGAACTTCATTAGGAACTTCTGTGTCTAAATAATGTTTTTTATATGCCACACGAAAAATATCTTTTTCTACATCTGTAAGTGGATCATTTAAATCAAACTGAAAACCATCTTTATCTTTTAGAGCTGCTTTTATTTCTTCTGGTAAATTTTCTTTTGTGTATTTTCCTTTAAAATAAGGGTTGTTAACAAAGTCTTCAATATCAAAAGTTATATCTTTAAATTGAGAATTGTTAAACGCTATAGCGCTTGTATTATCTTTATTAGTTTGTAACATACCATCAATGCTGGCATCTATAACAGTGTTAAACTCTTCGTTAAAAATTATTCCATTTTCACTGTATTTGTTTACCTGCCTAACTGTTGTGTATTGAACAGCTCCATTAGCAGCTACTTGTTTGTCTATTATTTTTCCATCATCTAAATATGAACTTTTAATTTTTCCACTAAAATATTCTCCATTTACTCCATTTTTCGTTTCAAAAACAGTGCCTATTTCTAATTTAGAAGCTTTATTAGCTTCTGCTTGATTTGGAATAGTTATGACTAATTCATCTAAATCTGTTCCTATTCTTTGTAGTTTTTCTGCGTCAAAAGTTTGAATTAAATTATCATCTTCATCATAAATATCCCAAACTAATTTTTTTACATTACCATCAACAAATCTTGGTTGTCTTTTGCCTGGTAGCTTTTGAGAAAATATACTCAAACCTTTAAACGTGTTTGAATCCATGCCAGTATATAAACCACCTTGTTTATCTGCATTCATTATTTTATCGTCCATACCATCGACATAACTAGCAACATTTGCAATAGAGTTTTCTAAACCTGCTACACTAGCATATATTTCATCTCTTCTAATTCTATCAGCAGAAGGGTTTTCACTAGTGCCAAACTCTATAGAATTTGATAAATCCTCATATTCTTTTATTAAAGGGTTGTAAACCTCAGCCCAATCAGTATCTTTATACTTGTCATCAGTTATGTTTAAAGTTCTTCTAAGGTTTGAAACTTCTTTATTTATACCTTTTATAGTTTTTTTATTTTCCTCTTCTTTTTTTTCGTTTTCTTTTCTTCTTCTTTCAGCAGCTTGAGCATAAGACTGTGCTACACCAGCAAAAGAACCAGCAATTGTTTGTTGCAAGTTTTGAAAAGATTTAGCTGTAGTTGTGTCTACGTATTGCTGTGGATTTCTGTAACTCATATTTATTTTTTTAACCTCCTGGATGGTATTTAAAATTTCTGTTAGTATTTGTGCCGCTGCCGGCGTTTAATTTCACGCATTCATTGTTCCATATGCACTCATATAACTACCAGCTATTGACGTTAAACCACCTATAGCACCTGTAATAGCAGACGTTCTATCAGATTGAGCTTGAGCTTCTCTAGCTTGTGCACCTGATATTTGAGCAGAAACTCTATCAAGTTTACCAGCTTCTCTGTTTTCTTGAGCATTAAACATAAACGCTTTACCTTGAGCTTGTGCTCCTTGAACTCTAGCACCTTCTGATAAGGCAATACCTTGCATTCTCTGAGCTTCAGCGGTTTTCATTTGTTGTAGTTGTTGTTCACCCTGTGCTCTAGCTTTCTCGTTGGCGGCTTCTTGTTGTTCTATACTTGCACTAACACCTTTTTTACTTTGTAAAGCAGCTTGTGCTAACGCAGTTGCACCACCAGCACTAGCCCCTGTAGCTCTTAACGTATCTAGTGTATTAGCTAAAGCAATGTCAGTTTGTTCTATTTGTATTTCAGCAGCCTTTGTAGCAACACCTAGACTAGCAAACGGATTTGACATACCTCCGCTTAAATCTGAAGCTAAATTACTTAGATTTTTAGTATCTGAATAAGGGTTTATAACAGTTTGTCTACTGTTTTCTAAGCTAGTAAGTTTTGCGCTTAATCTTCTTTTTTCTCTAGCCGCAGCTCTTGCTCTTTTTTTAGCAGAACTAGCACCGAATATTCCTGTAATCGCGCTACCTACACCGGATATTATTCCGACTGTTACCATGCTCATAAGCTATTGTTTTAATTGTTTATATTTTTCGTATGCGTTATATGAAGTACATGTAAGCATATTTTCTAATTGTTCTATGTCTGTTATATTTTTTGGGTTAGGGTGCACATTTATAAAAACTGAATCTTCTATAGCATATATAACTCTTTTAGCACCAGCAGGAGCATTAACATAGCAAGGGGCTATATATTCGTTAGTACCCTCATCAGTAGCTACGGTTAATTCACCTTGCATTAAAAACCAAGTGTGACTATATTTATGTAGCTTTCCTATTACAATGCCACCTTTTTTCATTAACATTTCTCTTATATAAACACCTTCTGAAAAAGAATGTTTTAGTGGAAAATGTTTTGTATTTCCTTTTACTATATTAGGATTATTATTATTTAATAATTCATTTTCTAGTTTTTCTATTTTTTCTCTAGTTAACTTTACTAGTGCGTTTTTCATTTAATTAAATTTAATATGATGATTCTACAATATCAGAAGATACTGCAAATAATTCTTTTTTAGTTGTAGGATAAGTTGAATTATTTAATTTCATTTTTACAGTTGAGTAAAAACCTTTTATACCTGACATGTCTGCTCCATATAGTATTTCACCGTTTACAGCAGGTGAATTATTTATAAGGTTTGCAAAATATTTGTCTTCTTTTTTCTTAAATGTATTAGACCATATTTGAGTCTCTAAGCTAGCTAAATTACCTTGAAATACATATTTACCTATTGGTAAAGTTTTATCGCTAGAGCTAGCTATCATACTTTCTAATTCCCAACCTAAACCTCCTTCATAGTTAATTGTTTTAAAGTTTTTAACTACAGACGGATTAGAATTTAAAACTATAGTAACATCAGAATTATAGGTTATTCCATAAAACTTACTATAATTACCTAAATAATGTTGATATAATTTACCCTCATTGAATGTGTAAAAAACATTACTTAAACTAAAAATATGACTTGGTTTATAACTAGAAAAACTAGTCCAACCTAAAACACCTTCATCAAACGTAGCTGTTTTATATGTTTCATAAGTTACAGGATCTGTTGGTAAAGGCCCTACATTAGAACCTTGTAAAGATAATACATAATCTTTTGTGTGAGAATTCCAGCCTCCTATAATTTTAGTAGCATCAGCTAATTCATCTCTAAAAAAGTCATGCATACCATAAGATGATATTTCAGTTATACCGTCAGCTGATAACCTTAATACACAACCTCTTTTTTTATCTGTAAAATATTTTCTGTAACCGTATACAGCAAAACTTTCTGGATTAGTACTCATACCGTATTCACCAGCGTAAGCTACTATTTGGCCTATTACTTGTAGCGATGAGGTTATAGAAGCATTACCTTCAGCTGAATATATTGCGTCTTTGTCTATTAAAGCTCTACTAACTTTATCTTCTTGAAATATAATTAAATTTGTATCTTCAGCATATAACTTTTGTATAGAACCATTCGCTGGGTCTGCAGATCTAGTTATATCTTGACCTACAGAAAATTGATTAGTGTTATTAACACCTGTTCTAGAGTTAAATATACCAGAGTATATTAAAGAACTTATTCTATGTTGCTGCTTAAATGTATCTTCTACTATATAAGCTTTGACACCAAAATCAACAGAGGTATTATTATAACCACCTCGTATTCTAGCTTCCTCTATATACCAATCATTAGCATCAACAGCATCAAAATCTTTTGGTATATAATCATCACCAGCTCTTCCTGTGAAAGCTATAACATTATTATTAACCACTGGTTGTGCTGAATCAATTGTTATTGTTTGATTATTAGCAGCCACAGATAATACCGTTACTACAGGGTTTCCTGGAAATGGCGTTGTTGTATTTGTTACTATTTGACCGGCACCTACGTTTATATTAGCTACTTTTAAAGTAATTATAGTACCAGTACTAGCATTAGCTGCACCTGTAGTATCTTTAACCTCTACGATACTGTTGATTTTTTTCAACCAGAATGTGCTAAAATAATTTACTTCTAATGTAGCTGCCATAATTTATTATCACTCATTTTTTAATATTATTACTAGTAAGGAAATTCCATTTGTAAAGGTGTACACGTAGATGATGCCGAGTTTGTGTTACCACAATTTTGAATATAACATTGCGACCAAGGATTTGGAATATAAACCTTCCCATCGGCTGTTGTAAATCTTGTAGAAAAACTATATCTATAACTAGAAGGATCATCAAACGGAGAAATACCTTGTGTTTTAAAAGAAAGGTAACCACTAACACCACCACCAGCATCTGGAAATGTATAAGGCGTTGACAATGTAGACGAATTAAAGAACTGTGGAACATATTGACCATACGGTACATTTGACCAAGCTGGCGTTGTACCATAAGAACAATTATATCCTGAACCAGGGTTTGTGCTCATTCCGTATTCATAACTAGCCCTAGCCGTACCACCTGTTATATTAACACCATCTTCTATAACACACGTACTATAGTTTAAATCATTAGAGTTTACCCAACACGTTAAAGCTTGGCTTTGTTGACCAGCTGTTAAACTTTGTGCATTTATAGCTGCAATACAATATTCTCCAGGTTGACCAAATCCTAAAATAATTTGATTATAAAAATTATCAAAAGTTCCTGTGTTAGCAGTATTAATAACTACTGGTATACTAACTCCTGAAGGATTTATACTTTGATTATTGAGATCTGTAATATGAGCCCAAGCTGAACTGCTGTTAGACCTATGCCAAAGTTTCCAAGAAACGCTACCTTGTAATCCAGAAGGTGGAGGAGTATTAGCCCATCTTAATCCACTGTTTAAAGAAAAAACAATTTGACCTTGTGTTAAAGCTCCACTTCCTAATCTAAACAAAGTTTGAGTGTTAGAAGTTGTAGCGCTTGGCGTTATAGGTAAGGCCGAAGAAGCTAAAGCTGTAGCGGCTAAATACCAAACACCTGTAATGGTTCCACCGTTATAAGTGGTAACTAAAGTACCATTGACTGGTATACCTGGTGAATTAGTAGTTGGACCAGTTATACAGGTAGATTTTACTTCATTATTAGCGGGCTCAGGACCTATAAATATGCTTTGACTAGCTGTAGCAGATAAAGATCCGTCAGTAGTATCACCATTAGCATCTTCTATTTTTAACACTATGACATGTTGACCATTGGGTGTGTTATTAGCTGTTTGAGTTAGTTGGCCAGTGGTTGGGTTTATAACAAAAGATGGTTGACCATTTAGACCTGTAGGATTACCTGATTGTATGGACCATTTTAATTGTTGAACTTTTTCTGTACCAGTATAAGAAGATCCATTAACAGCACTAGTGTTTTGCGTTGGTAATATAACCTGATCAACAGTAGCTATTATACTAGGTAAAGGGCTATTAGCAAAAGATGGAGCAGTGTTGCTTAAAGCTCCATTTACATTTATTGTGTTTATTTCACCTGGAGCTAAAGAAGATCCAGAGTCTACAGTTACAGTAATAGCAAATTGATATACATCTTGAGTTATACTATCATCTAAGTATACAAAGTTTCCTACAGTTTTAATTCTATATGCTTTATAGGTAGAACTAGTAGAATTAGTGTCTTGTTCTAATATAAATTTATTATCATCTCCTGATCTAGGTGATGTATAACTCATGGTAGCAGTAGTAGGATATGCAGCATCAAATTGAGTTCCTTCGTTTGATATAGGAAAAAACCAACCTGTTATAGGATCACCAGAAGCTTTACTTTCTGGTTGTGAGTAGTTTATTGCTGTAAAAGCACTTGGTCCATCGTAGCCAGTTAAAACGTCTGCGTTTAAATCAGATATTAAACCTACCGTTCCAGTTTCCCAAAATATATCTAATAGAGATTCTGTAGGATTTGTTTCATATATGGCTAAAACAGGAAAATCTGCATTACCAGAACTTGTATCTTGCTGACCAATAGCTTGTCTATTTGTAGAAATCCTCATTAAATAAGGATCTGTTTCATTTTGATATATACTAGGATGTTGACTTAAGGTGCCTTCACCTGCTAAAGTAGATTCCATACCTACAGCATCAACACTGTGATAAGGATTAAGTGATCCTGGAAAATACTGTGCATTAAAAGGTGATGCAGCAAAATTTACATTTGTTACTCTACCTGAAAGCAAAACGCTACTTCTATATTGCTTTTGATCAGGACCAACCTCAGATAAATCTCTAGGTATTTTATTTATATTATCTCCAAATAAAGTAGAAAAAGCAGTTTGATTAATTTCATCACCAAAATATTCTGTATGACCAAAATAACCGTTGACTATACCTGGAAGATATGCGTTGTAGTAGTCTTGTTCAGTTTGTTTAACAACAACTTTATAAGAGTACCAGCCAATAGGATTTAATGTGTATGCAAAATTTAAATCAGCAGATGTACCAGAAAGTGTTGTATTATTTAAATAACTAGAATTTACTCTTCCATCTGTACTTACTATATAATTAGGTGCTCCTGTAGCGTTTACACTAATTACTTTTACATAGTCTACGTATTCACCTCTTAAATAGTTACCCGCAACAGGAACTATAACATTTTGAGAATATGCCGTACTATCTAATGTAAAAGTGTACTGCGTGTCTGATATAGTGGCTATAGGCGTTTGTTTGATAGCAAATCCTTTGTCACTTGTTGCTATAGCGTATAAACCAGGTTCACCTGTATTAAAATTAGGTAAACTATTTGTGCCTGAAGATATACCTTGTGTAACACTTAGTTGTAATGTATCACCAAACCAAGCTTTCATGTTAGATAAACTTGTATTGTATGAATGAAATATAGTGGATCCTAAAAAATTATTAGTTGCAGCGGCACTAACAGGGGACAATATAACTGGTGATTGTCTACCGTATTTATCTGCTAATATAAAACCTACTTGATAATTTCTGTTTTGTTTTAATGAATGATTAGGGTATTCTATCCAATTTGTTCCGCCAGATACGGAGCTTTTATCTATAACTTTAACATCGTAATTAATAACGTCTGGTGCAGAATAAGTGTTTCTAAAATTAGCATACATTATTCTATTGCCTGCAGTTTCTTGGGCTAAAGCTCTTACCGGCACTTTGTCATAAACTCTTATAGTTTGATCTGATGGTAAAGTTTTATATGGTTTTCTTGATTGATATTCATAAGTGTATATATTATTAACAGAATCATTGCTTAAATCTATAACAGGTATTGTTTCTAAAACTTTTACAGTTGTTTGATCAGACTCTTTATATAATATATCTAATGATTTAACTTTAAAATTAGCAGAAAGCTCACTACCTTTTGATGGTAAAGTAATTAATAATTCTATATTATTAACACTATTTTCCATCCAAGCAACTATAGTGCTTCTAAAAGCATTGTCTTCATCTTCATTTTTAAAATAACCTTTTTGTTTAGGTATAAAAGCTATTTGAGTGAATGGTGCAAATATAGAATATTCACCATCATCAAATCTATATCTATAACTAAACCTTACATATCTACCTTCTAAGTAATCCGGGTCACCAGGCCAATTTGGATCACTAGACTTGTTTGTCATTGTAGATATTAAAAAAGTAAATATATCCCCAGCGATAGGTGCTGTAATAGCTTTTGAAAGTGTTACTGTGGTTTTACCAGTTGCAGTAACTGCATTAACAACGGTAACAAAATCAACCGGAGCTACTTTAACTACGCCAGTTGTACTTGTACTTGTCACAGACATACCAATTAAAATACCCGCATTTTGATTAACAACAAAAGTTGTGGTTGTAGGCGCTGGACTAGCTTGAACAGTTGCTGTAGCTGTTTTAATTAACGATATAGCTGTATAAGGATTGTATTTAGCAACAGATAACTGAACTTCTTCTTTGTAATAACTAGATGATTCGTTTATATTTACTTTTCTTGGTTGATTTCTATTGTCTGTAAAAAATAATAAGTTTTCAATTAAACTAGCTTGTATTGGGTTTGTAGTTGAAAAATTTAAAAATATACCATCAGCTATAACATTAGCTGTAGCGGGGTTTGAAGGTGACCACGAATATATTATACATCTTTTATTTGAAGGCGCATAAACCGGTGTAGTTTCTGGTGTAGAGTCTGTATAGTTAGTCGCAAAAACAAATATAGTTTGAGTATATTCGTCAGTTAAATAACCTATAGTTTGTATATTACTAGGTAAAGCTGGAGTTATAGTAAATGTTTTTTCAGTATTACCTAAAACAGTTTCTAAAGCACCTATATCATCATCTTCTGATTTACCTACAGATATGTTCTGCGCATCTCTATATTCACCGTTAGGAATAAGTCTATCATCCAAGTCTTTATTCATCTTGGATCTTAGAAAACTGTTTTTAATTTCAGCCATGTTTAATTTTAATAACTAGTACGTTAAATTCTTTTTATCACCTGGATTTAAACCTTGTCTTAATTTTGGATTTGCAATTTCTCTAAATCCACCAATATTTTTAGGTTTACTTCCTCGTGTCAAAAGATTTTTTATTATTTGAAACGCTCCTTTTGCAGCTTTAACACCTGCTCCACCAACAAACCCTAAACCACTGGCCCCTCCAACTATGCTTCTTTTGTTATCGTTCTGAAGATGTTGTCTAACTTCTTCTTTTGTTGATCCTTGTTTTTTATTATTTATCATGTTTTTATTATTTAATCCATTTAGATTTACCTCTCATAACTTGAATTATTTGATCAAGCTTAAGGTTAGATAATCTTATTTTAGCATTTCTTAATTTAGCACTTCTTTCTTGTTTAAATCTTCTTACTACATATTCTTGTATTCCTACACGTGTAGACAAAATTGAATATAA